>Ga0172377_10001352_pt1 | contig 24650 bp, 19 predicted proteins | sample Pumphouse3metaG_FD_119749 | JGI IMG/M metagenome (GOLD analysis project Ga0172377, IMG submission 119749) | Leachate microbial communities from a municipal landfill in Southern Ontario, Canada - Pumphouse #3 metaG | ecosystem: Engineered > Solid waste > Landfill > Unclassified | place: Canada... | reverse complement strand
TGCAGCTTGAAAGATTTATCTTTCATCCTACGCTAATTCAGGGAACCGCAAACTTTTTGTCGGTTTTCGCGTCAGCGAAATTGCGGTTGTCTAAACCGCAAAGACAAAAATTTGCAGCTTGAAGGATTTATCTTTCAAGCATATGTTCCGTCATTCCCCCCCTTTTTATAATTAAAATTAAATATTTTACAATCTTTACAAACTATCTTGTTATTATAGGAAAATTAAAAAACGGGCGAACATGTTTGCCAACCCGTTTTTTATAAACTTTTAAATTTTAATTTTAGTTTTTTTCGGCTTATTCCGCTTCTTTGCTTTCGCCTATGCTCTCTTCGTCATCATCGTTATTCTTTTTTAAAGACAGCAAGAGGTTGCAAAGTATGCCGAGAATAAGCGCGCAGGCGACGGTGCGGAGCGTGACTTCCCCGAACTGGAGCTGGAAGCCGCCGACGCCCGTGATAAACACAACCGACGCCACAAACAGGTTGCGGTTTTTACCGAGATCAACCTTTTGGAACATTTTGAACCCCGAAACGGCGATAAACCCATAGAGTGCCACGCAGACTCCCCCCATTACGCTGCCGGGGATAGTCTTTAAAAACGCCATTAGCGGCGCTATAAACGCGATTATGACAGAGAGGAAAGCCGCGCCCCAAATACTGACCACGGAGGCGTTTTTGGTAATCGCGACGCAGCCGATAGACTCGCCGTAGGTGGTGTTGGGGCATCCGCCGAAAAAGGCGCCTGCCATTGAGCCCACGCCGTCGCCCATTAAAGTGCGGGAGAGGCCGGGGTCCTCAAGGAGATCCTTGCCCACGATATTGGAAAGGTTTTTGTGGTCGGCAAGATGCTCGGCAAACACGACAAACGCCACCGGCGCGTAGGCGACAAATATTGTCACAACATAAGACCACGAAAGTTCCCCGAACGCGCCGAACGCCTTAATAAAGGAAAAATCGGGAAAGGCTAAAAACGATTTCAAGCTGATTTCGCCGAACAATTCGGAAAAAGGAGTAAAATCAATAACTTTAAGTGAATTCCAATCGCCGGCGCTGCCGATTATGTAAAACACGCTCGCCGCCGCGTAACCCGCGAGAATCCCGATAATAAAAGGGATAAGGCGGCCTATCTTTTTACTGAAGGTGGCGGTCATCATGGTCACCGCGAGGGTTATAAGCCCGCAGACAAGGGAAACCGCTACTTTTCCGTCCACGACATATGAAAGCGTGGCGGCGTCAATCGGTCCGCCTATGAGGTTTTGAACCGCGTTTTGAGCCAATGAAAGACCGATAATAGCCACCGTGGGACCGATGATTACCGCCGGCATAAGCTTGTCGATCCATTTTACGCCCGCGAACTTAACCGCTATGGCGATGAGGACATAAACAAAGCCCCCGATAAACGCGCCCATAATAAGCCCGAGGTAGCCTAACGCGACCGTCGCCGCGCCCGTAAAAGCCGACGCCATAGAGCCTAAAAACGCGAATGAGGAGCCTAAGAAAACGGGGGATCTGCTTCTTGTAAAGAGAAGGTAGATAATTGTGCCGACGCCCGCGCCGAGCAGCGCCGCGGCCTCCGACATATCGTGCCCTATTATGCGCGGCACCACGATTGTGGCCGCCATAATCGCCAGCAGCTGCTGAATGGAAAAGAGAATCCGTTCGTGGTACGAAGGTTTGTCGCTGATCTGGTAAATCAGGTTGTTTCGGGGTTTGTCCATGTTTTTTCTCCTTTTTCTATATAATTTTTGGCTTAGCCAAGTATAACCGCTTCTTTTACCCCGTCGTACTCGGGTACTTTGACGGCGATTATTTCTTTTTTGGAGGTGGGTATATTCTTCCCCACATAGTCCCCCCGGATTGGGAGTTCCCTGTGGCCTCTGTCAATGAGAACGCAGAGCTGTATTTTTTTAGGTCTTCCCCGGGCTATGACCGCGTCCATTGCCGCCCTTGCCGTCCGCCCCGTGAACAGCACGTCATCGACAAGAACAACCACTTTATTTTCAACCGTAAAATCCATATCGGTTTTATTAAGCGAGGGGTCTTTTGACTCGCGGCTAAGGTCGTCGCGATAAAAAGTTATATCGATTGAGCCGGTTTTGACTAAAACATCCGAGAGTTTTTTAAGGTTTTCGGATATCTGCCTTGCTATGGGAACCCCTCTCCTTAAAATACCCACGACTAAAAGCTCGTTTTCGTCGGGGTTTCTCTCAAGTATTTCATGGGACATACGCAGCAGAGTTCTGTCAAAGGTTTCCGCGTTTAAAACCACTGATTTTTCCCTCATTCTCCGCCTCCAAGCATAAAAAATACGCCCCGCAGGGCGCGAAACAAGCGTAAACAAATATTTTAAAACATTCGTACATCTTGCCGGCGTCACTGCACCGCTTTAAAGTGTGCGTTTATCTTCTGTGTGTTATTTTATCACATTATAAAGGTTTTTGTCAAGGAATATTTTTATATATAGTAAAATTGTTGTGAACGCGGATTTTTGGCTTTGGGCAAGGCGATTTTAAGTTTTAAATATAAGCATATAAGAGCAAAATTTTAAAGTGATATATCGGGCAATATTATACCTTTGTTCACTTCAATATCTCTAAATACTGCCCCAAGCGTTCGTCAACATAACCGGCAACCAGCTTTATCATTTTTCCGGAATCATTATTGTGATAATAAGCGTCAAACGCTTCATAATATTTTTTTCGGTCGGTAAATTTTACATTGATTGGCGGATAACCGTTTTGCATTAAATCCAAATTCAAAATAAGCCTTCCTGTTCGGCCGTTGCCGTCAATAAAGGGGTGGATCCCCTCAAAATCCAAATGAAACTTTGCGATACGCTCAATGGGGTGCATCACTTTTTTATTTTGCTCGTTTTTACGAATCAGCTCATTCATATGCGGCTCTATCAAAAACGGCTGAGGCGGCTCGTGAACCGCGCCCATGATTTTTACCGGAATACGGCGGTAAACGCCCTTATCCTCCGGCCTGTCCACTAAAACAAGGGAGTGAATCTGCTTTATTTCACGCTCTGTTATCGCTTTTTTATCTGCAACAAGGCTTTGCACATAACCGAAAGCGTCCTTATGACCGACTGCCTCTAAATGGTCTTTTAACGGTTTTTGGTCGATTGTAATGCCCTCAAGCACCATTGCCGTTTCCTGCAAAGTGAGGGTGTTGCCCTCGATTGCGTTGGAATTATAGGTAAACTCAACAAGAAATTCATCCTGCAAACGCCGCAGCTCGCCTTTTGTAAATGGGCGGAGCTTTATAAGTTCGGCCTTTTTCGCGTCTATTGCCAGGAAAAGCTTGCCGAAAGCTTTTGAAATCTTTTTCCCCCTCAGCTTCCTGCCATCAATAGGCTTAGTAGCGTTTTCGGGGATCATATATAATTTCCCTTTCCGGGTCACCCCGGAAATTTTATTTTCAGCGCATAAAACTCGGACTCGACGTGCCGAAAGCCCCCATTTTTCAGCCGCCTGCGATACTTTTATATAATTCATTTCGCAACTCCAAGTACAGATAAGATTAATACAAGCCTATTATACTCCATTTCAGGAATAATATCAAGTGGTTTTGCCAAAATTATCGGAATAATCCTTTATATTATTCCCCAAATTCTATATAAGCAGTGCCGGTTATGGGAAAAACAAAAGTAAAAACCAAACGCCCCAAAAACAAAGTTTTTGGGGCATCCTTTGGCACCCCCGACCAGAATCGAACTGATAACTAATCCTTAGGAGGGACTTGTTATATCCATTTAACTACGGGGGCATGTGAATATATGCAAATGCGCGGTTATATTTATTTATGGGCGGGCAGTCAAAACCGCTTGTAAAGTATATACCAGTGTTCCCCCCTTTGTCAATACCAAACTATGTGTTACAATATATATCGCGACATATATTGTAATGTATTATAACATAGCGCCGGCAAGGCCGCTGTCTGCGGGAAAATAACTATTGAATTTTTATTAGCGGCGTGTTAATATGTTATCATGCAAAATTTTTTTTCGGAGATCAAAAGCATGAAAGCACACGAGTATATTAAAGTTGTCAAGTTCGGCGGCTCTTCGCTGTCGAGCGCCGCGCAGTTTAAAAAATCAGCCGATATAGTGCTCTCAGACCCCACGCGGCGCTATGTTGTCGCCTCCGCTCCGGGCAAGCGGTTCCCCGGGGATACCAAGGTGACGGATATGTTTATCGAATGCCAGAGCAAAGCATCCGAGGGCAAGGAATTTATGGATGTTCTAAGCGGTATCAAAGCGAGATATGACGAGATAATTAGTGGTTTAAACCTAAGCGTCACGCTTGACATGGAGTTTGAGATAATTATTAAAAACCTTGAAAAGGGCTGCACATATGATTACGCCGCCTCGCGCGGTGAATATTTAAACAGTCTTCTCTTTGCCAATTACTTAGGCTTTGAGTTTGTCGACGCCGCGGAAATAGTGTTTTTCGGCCCCGATAAAATATTCAGCCCGGACAGGACAAATTTAATATTGGCGGAGCGACTGCTGTCGCTGCGCAACGCCGTTATCCCCGGTTTTTACGGCGCGCTGCCCTGCGGCGAGATAAAGACTTTTTCACGCGGGGGGAGCGACATTACCGGCGCCGTTATCTCAAGGGCGGTTATGGCGGATATTTATGAAAACTGGACAGACGTTTCGGGGTTCCTTATGTGCGACCCGAAAATTGTTGAAAACCCGCTTTCGATAAACACAATCACCTACCGCGAGCTCCGCGAGCTCTCGTATATGGGGGCGACTGTTCTCCACGAAGACGCGATCTTCCCGGTGAAGATAGCCGGGATCCCCATAAATATACGGAACACCAACTCCCCCGACGAGCCGGGGACGCTTATCGTTTCCGAGACAAGCACGCTCACGCGGGAAGTTATTACGGGTATCGCCGGTAAAAAAGGCTTTTCGGTGGTGCATCTCGAAAAAGACATGATGAACCAAGAAGTGGGTTTCGGCATGAAAGTGCTTCAGGCTTTTTACGATATGAACCTGTGTTTTGAGCATCTCCCCTCGGGAATCGACACGATGGGGGTTATCGTCGACACCGCGCATATTAAGGGAAAAGAATCGTTTTTGCTAAATAAGCTTTCCAAGATGGTAAACCCCGACAATATTTATATCGAGTCGTCGATAGCGCTTATCGCGGTGGTGGGGCGGGGTATGGTTAACTACCCGGGCACGGCGTCAAGGGTATTTACCGCCATTGCGAAAGCCGGGATAAACATTAAAATGATAGATCAGGGCTCGTCCGAGATTAATATAATTATCGGGGTAGACGAGGGCGACTTTGAAAACGCCATACGCGCCGTCTACGGCGAATTTTGCGGGAAATGAACAACCGCGGCTATATAAGCGTAAAAAAACCCGCGTCGGCAAGGCTTGTGGAAAAGAAGTCGGTGTTTATAGCCCATGTCGCCCCGGTTAAAACGGATGAGGAAGCAAAAGACTTTATAAATAAAATAAGAACCCAATACTCAGACGCCACTCATAACGTTTACGCCTATATACTTCGGGAACAAAATATATCCCGCTTTTCCGAGGACGGCGAGCCGCGGGGAACGGCGGGTTTACCCATAATGGAAATGCTTTGCGCCATGAAAATAACCGATATCTCTTCTGTCGTCACAAGGTATTTCGGCGGCACGCTGCTGGGCGCCGGGGGGCTGGCGCGGGCTTATACCGCGGTCGTTAAGAAAGCTCTCCTTAAAGCGGAAGTTACCGAATGGAGTTTGTTTTATGTTTTTTCGGTTAAAACAGACTACGGAGGGTTTGAGAGACTCTCCCGCCCGTTTGAAGGCCTTGGAGTCAGGGTCACCGACACGCTTTACAGCCAGCATGTTTTCGCGGAATGCGCGGTTAAGGCTGAGGTGTTTGACAAAACAAAGGCGAAAATCCTTGAGCTGACGGGCGGCAGAGCGGAAATTATTCTTACCGGGGAAAAGTTTTTGCCCGAATAACCCGCGCGCCCACGAGTACAGCGGCGCTTAACATACCGGCACAAGAAAGGACAAGTTTGATGAGAATTTCTGAAATACTAAAGAAAAGAGAAGAAACCTTTTCTTTCGAACTGTTCCCGCCCAAGCACCTTGAGCGCTTGCGCGACACGCAAACAGTTGTGAAAGAGACTTCGGCTCTTAACCCCTCGTTTATTTCCTGCACTTACGGGGCGTCGGGCGGGGGTTCGGAATTTACCGTCGAGGTTTCTAAAGAAATAAAAAGTCACGGAATACCGGCGCTTTCGCACCTCACCTGCGTGTCCTCCTCGCTTGAAAAAGTGGAGGAAGTGTTGGAAAGGCTAAAAAGCGAGGGGCTTGAAAACATCTTGGCACTGCGCGGCGATTACCCCGCCGGGGAGGAAGTCAGAGTTAAGGGGGCATTCAGCTATGCCAGCGAGCTTGTCGCGTTTATAAAACGCCGCGGGGAGTTTTGTGTCGGCGGCGCCTGCTATCCCGAAGGACACCCGGAATCCCTAAGCCTTGAGGCCGATATTATCAACCTTAAAAAAAAGGTGGACGCCGGCGCGGAGTTTTTGACCACTCAGCTTTTTTTTGACAACAACGCCTATTACGGCTTCCGTGACAGGGCGGCCCGTCAGGGCATAAAGGTTCCGATTTTAGCGGGGGTCATGCCGGTGGTAAACGCCTCCCGGATCGGAAAAATGATTGAGCTCTCAAAGTGCAGCATACCGCCGAAACTCGCGGATGTCATCGCTAAATACGGCTCTACCCCCGATATGGAAAGAGCGGGGATTGAATACGCGGTAAACCAGATAACCGAAATAATGTCGATGGGGTTTAAAAACATACATATTTATATTATGAATAAACCAAACATAGCGAGGGCAATTTTAGAGGGGGTGGGCAGGCTTAGTGGAGAAAAATAAGTTTGGGGATATCTTTGGCAAAAAGCTTATGGTTTTCGATGGCTCCATGGGCACATATCTCCAAGAATTGGGGCTTCAGGCGGGGGAGATCCCCGAAACGTGGAACTTTACCCACCCCGAAACGGTTTTTGGAATACACAAATCTTATGTTGACGCCGGATGCGACGTGGTTTCCACAAACACCTTCGGCGCCAACCGCTATAAGCTTGAAAACACCCCGTTTTCGGTGGCTGAAACAATAAGAGCCGCCGTTTCGCTTGTGAAAAAAGCCTTTTCTGAGGGAAACAGGGAGGGTTTTACCGCGCTTTCTGTCGGATCCATAGGCAAGCTTATAAAGCCGCTGGGCAAGCTTGAGTTTGAGGAGGCCGTGGCCGCGTACGCGGAAATCGCAAGGGCGGGGGAAGACGCCGGCGCGGACTTGATTCTTTTTGAAACGATGAGCGACCCGTATGAGATGAAAGCCTCGCTCCTCGCCGCGAAAGAAAACACTTCGCTCCCCATTATTTTAACCATGATACTCGGCAAGGACGACAAGCTGATGTCGGGCGGCTCCCCCGAGAACGCCTGTCTTATGCTCGAGGGGCTTGGCGTGGACGGCATAGGAATTAATTGCGGCGAGGGTCCGGCTCAGGTGCTTAGAGTGCTGCCGCGGCTTATTAAAAACGCCTCAAAACCCGTGCTCTGTTCGCCTAACGCGGGGATTCCGGTCTCCAAAAACGGCAGGACTGTATATAATATCGACAAGTTCGGGTTTGCCGAGGCAACTCTCCGCCTTATTGAGGAGGGCGCTTCCGCCGTCGGCGGCTGCTGCGGAACCGACGACAAATATATAAAAGAAATTATAAAGCAAATAAAAACCCGGGAAATCGCGAAAATCACCCCGAAAAACATTACCGCCGTCACCTCAAGGAGCAAAATGGCGGTTTTCGGCGGTTCGCCGCTTATTATAGGCGAGCGCATAAACCCCACGGGCAAGCCTTTGTTTAAAGAGGCGCTGAGAAACGGCGACGCCGAATATATACTCCGCGAGGGGTTGGCGCAGGAGGAAAAAGGGGCGCACATTCTTGACGTTAACGTGGGACTGCCGGGAATCGATGAGGAAGAGGCGCTTGTGAAAGCCGTGGAGGAGCTCCAGTCGATAGTGGAATCCCCGCTTCAAATAGACACCTCAAACATCGCGGCGCTTAAAAAGTCGCTTAGGATTTACAACGGCAAGCCGCTTATAAATTCGGTAAACGGCAGCGACGAGTCAATGGAAAGCATCTTCCCGCTTATGAAAAAATACGGCGCGGCGGCGATTTGTCTCGCCATGGACGAGAGCGGTATCCCCGAAACCCCCGAGGGCAGGGTGAGGGTTTTAGAAAAAATCATAGAAAAAGCGGCGGGTTACGGCATAGGCAAGCACGACCTTATAGCCGACGGGATTGTGACTTCGGCCGCCGCCTCTAAAAACGCCGCCGAGATAACCATTAAAACAATTACGCTGATAAAAGAAAAGCTCGGGCTAAACACGGTGCTTGGGGTTTCAAATATTTCTTTCGGGCTTCCAAAGCGGGAGAACATAAACGCCGCGTTTTTCGGGATGGCGCTTGAGGCGGGGCTTTCTTCGGCCATTGTCAACCCGCTTTCCGAAACCATCATGGGCGCTTATTATTCGTCGCGAGCGCTGGGGGGGTATAAAGCCCAATATGCCGAATATGTTGACAAATACATCGCAGAACAGCCGGAGACAAAAATTTATACAGCGCTGTCGCTTTACGACTCGATTGTCAAGGGGCTTGCCGAATCGGCGTCAAAATCGGTTAAAAAGCTGCTCGGAACAAAAGACCCGCTGGAAATCATAAACGAAATGCTTATCCCCGCGCTTGACGAAGTGGGGAGAGGGTTTGAGTCCGGCAAAATCTTTCTTCCCCAGCTCCTTATGGCGGCGGAGGCCGCAAAGGCGGCGTTTGAGGAAATTAAAACCCTATATAAAGGCGGGAAAAAAGAGGGCGCTCCAAAAGTACTCCTCGCCACGGTAAAGGGGGATATACACGATATCGGTAAAAATATCGTTAAAACACTCCTTGAAAACTATGGGTTTGATATAGTTGACCTCGGCAAAAACGTAAGCCCCGACGCAATAGTCGACGAGGTGCTGAAAAGCCATATCCGTTTAGTCGGGTTGTCGGCGCTGATGACCACAACGGTGGTGAATATGGCGGAGACAATAAAACTGCTTAATGAAAAAGCCCCCTTTTGCAAGGTAATGGTTGGGGGCGCGGTGCTCACTCAGGATTACGCCGACCAAATAGGCGCGGACTTTTACGGCAAGGACGCCGTTTCGGCCGCTAAGTACGCGCGGCTAATTTTCGGTTTGTAGGCCGGCTATGAAGCTTGGCGAAAGGCTTTTGGCGGCGGCGGGTTTGGCTAAGCCGGGGTTTCTCCTTGACATAGGAAGCGACCATGGGTTTCTCCCCGTTTATCTCATTTTAAACGGGATAATAACTTTCGCCTCGGTGTCGGATATAAACGCCAAGCCGCTTGAGAAGGCAAGGGCAACGGCGGAAAAATATAATGTTAGTGATAAAATGGATTTTATCATCTCCGACGGCTTTAAAAACATAAAGCGGCGCTATGACACGGTGTGTATATGCGGTATGGGGGGCGAGCTTATCGCGGATATTATTAAAGGCGGCATGGGAAAGTTTGACCGTCTTATACTCCAGCCCATGACAAAAGCCGAATCGCTCAGAAGTTTTCTCTGGTCGTCGGGCTTTGAAATTGAAACCGAGCTCTACCCCTTTGAATCGGGTAAACCCTACGCCGTTATGTCGGCGCGATACACTAAAAACAACACGGATTTTACCCGCAACGATGCTTTTTTAGGCAAAATAAAGCCGTATGACGGGGACAGTTATAGCGCCGGTTATAAGCGTTATGTAGAAAAAATATATAAGTCAGCGCTAAAGCGTTATAACGGAACGGCGCGGGAAGAAGATTTGCGTCTGACAGAAGAATGTCGGTTAATTTTGGGTTCTCACCGTTAAAACGATTATAAACGCCGAAAATCGGGGAAAAGCGCCCTTAATTTTATATTGACAAAACCTGCTAACAATGGTAGAATTAAACCCAAAGATTACTGCGAAAAGACAAAGCAAATCATCACCGCGGAAAACACAAAGTTGCTTTACTTTAAGGAGGTATTTTATGTATTGCCCTTATTGCGGAGACGCGCTGGAGGATAGCGCCAACTTCTGCACGAGCTGCGGAGCTAAAATCCAGCCGGAAACACCGCCGGAACCAAAACAAGATCAAGAACAAGAATCGGTAACAAAAACAGAAACGGAAACAGAAAGCGCAGTTATCACCGAACCCGCCGTTACCGGTGAGCTTGAAACACAGACCGAAACCGAACTTCCCCTCGAAGAGGTTAAAGAAGAACCACAAACAGCCGAGGCTGATTTTGGAGAGGTTGAAAAAACAACCTCACCGGTATCGCCGGCAGAGCAGGCCGCGCCGCCCGCGCCGGTCGCGCCGCCCGCGCCGGTAAAAGAACCAACCCCGATTCCTCCCCCGCCGGCAGCCGAACAATTCCCGGCCGGCGCCCCTGAAAGGCAGGCGCAGCCTGTCTACGAACCGGTTTATCAAAAAAAACCCAAAAAGGTTAAGGCGGGTTATTCCAACGGGCTTGCGCGGTTTTTCGCGTCGGCCGCGGCGGTGGCGTTCGCGCTGGCGCTGGCGTTCCTTTGCCTAAGGCTCTTCAAAACAAGCATGCTCGACGGACTTGACGACTTTTTTAACTTTGACATAATTGTTGAAAAAATAGGCTTCGCGCTGGGCGCTTTCCTGCCGCTTATAGTGCTGGCGATAGAGTTTATCTACACGCTGAAAGCCATTGTCTGCCGCCGTTCGGCGGGCGGGCTGCAGCTTATTTCCTTTATTTTTATCGCCGGGCTTTGGGTCGTGGCGCGGTATTATTATGACTTAGGCAAAATACTGCTCGGCGACAGCTCTTTTTCAGCCGGCGTTTATGACAGCCTTTTCTTTTACTACTCGGGGAACTGGCTTTTGTTCAGCGCAATTTGCCTCGCGGTTTCGATTGCGCTGCAATCATTTAAACTCGCTTTGTTTCACAAACCGGGTAAATAACGGCACGGTATAAAGCAAAGCTCCCGCGGCTTTATATGCCGCGGGAGCTTTATTTAAATTTATATATTTATATTTATATCAGTATTTATTCGCAAGAAAAATCAATAACCGTTTTGGGCTTTGTATTTGTTATAAAACTCATACCCGTCAAACCCGCCGTCTTCCTCGGTTAAATCAAAAATATTCACTACGGCGGAAGAAGCGGCGCGGGATTTTCTACCCGCGAGCATAACCCGGACGGAAGCAAGCATCTCTCCGACGGTCGCCATGTTGTTTTCTTTGCCCTCAAAGTAATCCAGCACTTCGCCGAGCATTGACTCATAAACCTTTCCCGAATCGATTCTGTATACAAAAGTGTTCTTTTTGCACATAATTACGGCGGTGGAGGGCTGCCATGGCCCCTTGCAAATATGATAATAAGACGCCGCCCCGTTTTCAAAAGTCACCCTGTAAGAGTCGCAGGCGATGCTGTCCACGGTGTTTTCGCCTAAAAACTGAACCGTCAGCGGGGAAATCCCTCTCATAAACCCCATTATTTCCTCAACGGCGTGGATAGCGTAGTTGAACTCGTCCACCCCCACCGTGGCGGTAAGGCTTAAAATATCGCCTGAGCTTGCCTGAGAGAAAAAGTTGGCGTGCTCATAAGTATATCTCATGGCGGAAGTGCCGAGCACAGTTTTACCGTCGTTCCCCCATTTTTCAATTATTTTTAAATCTTTTATGTTGCCGACGATGGGTTTGTCAATAAACACGGGGACGTTCGCATCGACAAAGGGTTTTGAAAGCTCGACATGCCTGTCCCAGTCGCAGGACTGGATAAACGCCACGTCAATATGTTTTGCCATTTCCTCAAGGCTTGTAAAACGCCTCTCAAGCGAAAACTTTTTTATAAAATTTTCAACGTCCTTGTCGGTGCGGAACCCGTCGTTATAAATCGACGTGTACCTCGCCCTGTCGCCTTTTAGCAGAATTTCCGCGAACGACGGCGCGTGGGACGTGTCAATATTTACCGTGCCGATTCTCAGCATACTAACCACTTCCTTTTATTTTTATGCAAAACCGCCGCGAGCCGCCTTTTTACGGGTACGGCGGATTTTAGACTTAGTTTATCACCCGGGGGGAGCAAAGTCAATAAAAAACAGCCTTCCGCTTATATTTTCTTTGATAAAACTTCAAAAGTTCATTATTATTTTAAATTTTTATTCAAAAAGAGGATTTTCGCTTTTTTACGCGTATATAATAATAAAAGACAAAAAAAGGGGGTACGCGCCATGAATGTCAAACAAAGAGTTTATGAGACGGAAGAAAAGTTTTTTTCCAAAAACGCTTTCTTTACCAAAAACACCGCCGGCAGACTGTATGAAACCCCCGAGTGCATTCTCAGGACGCCTTTCCAGCGCGACCGCGACCGGATAACACACTCAAAAGCGTTCAGGCGGCTGATGCACAAAATGCAGGTGTTCGTCGCCCCCGAGGGCGACCATTACAGGACTCGGCTGACCCACACCCTTGAAGTCACCCAGATAGCCCGCACAATAGCCCGCGCGATGGCGCTTAACGAAGACCTTACCGAATCCGCCGCGCTCGGCCACGACTTAGGGCACACGCCTTTCGGCCATTCGGGCGAAAGGGCGCTTAACTTGCTCTGCTCGGCGGGGTTTAGGCACAACGAGCAGAGCCTCAGGGTGACCGATTCCATTGAAAAGCTCAACCTCACCTATGAGGTGCGAAACGCGATAGTCAACCACACGAACGGCAGGGCGTTCACCAAAGAGGGTCAGATAGTTATGGTCGCCGATCGCATAGCGTATATCAACCACGATATCGACGACGCCGTGAGAGCGGGGATACTCCGCGAAAACGAAATACCCGGCGAATTTATATCCGTCTTCGGGGAAACTCACAGCCAAAGGATTAAAACCATGGTAAGCGCCGTGATAGACCACGGGTCAGACGACGAAATTGGAATGGACGAGCCTTTCGCGAAGGCTTTCGGGGGTTTTCATAAATTTATGTTTGACGCCGTGTATCTCAGCCAAGCGGCAAGGGGAGAAGAAGAAAAAGTTAAAAGAATGCTGGGCTGCCTTTTTAATTACTTTACGGACAAGCCAAGGCTTCTTCCCGAAGAATACAGGGAGAACATCGAGGAGGACGGCACCGAGCGCGTGGTGTGCGACTACATAGCGGGAATGACGGACAGATACGCGATAGCGGTGTTTGAGGATATATTCCAGCCAAAAGTTTGGCAGTACAAATAAGACGGGGATGTGAATGGCGTTTTCAAAATCTTTCCTTGAGGAAGTAAAAGACAGAAACGATATCGGCGAACTTATAAGCCTCTATCTCCCCCTTAAAAAGGCGGGGAGCAATCTTGTGGGGCTTTGCCCCTTTCATTCCGAAAAAACCCCCTCGTTCACCGTATTCCCCGGCCCGCAGAATTATTACTGCTTCGGCTGCGGCGCGGGCGGGGACGTCATTACCTTTGTAATGCAGACAGAGGGGTTCGATTACCCCTCGGCTGTAGAATTTTTAGCGAAAAGAGCAGGGCTTGAGGTAGTAGAGGAAAACAGCCATAAAAAGCCCGGCGTCAGCAAAGAGCGGATAATTTACGCAACCCGCGAGGCGGCAAGGTTTTTTTACGCATACCTGACCGGGGAGCAGGGGGGAACGGCAAGGGATTACCTTAAAAACCGGGGGATATCAAACCTCACCATAAGGCGGTTCGGGATAGGCGCCTCCCCGGAGGGCTGGGACTGCCTTTATAAGCACCTTGCCGAAAAAGGGTTTAACCTTGAGGAAATGAGGGCTGCTTTCCTTGTGGGGTTAACTAAAAACAACAAGCCGTATGATATATTCCGCAACCGCCTTATGTTCCCGGTCATGGATATTTCGGGGAATGTCGTGGCGTTTTCGGCGCGTAGGCTAAACGAGGAAGACGAGCGAAAATATATAAACACCTCCGACACCCCCGCGTTTAAAAAGTCAAGGGTTCTTTTTGGGCTGAACATAGCCAAGAACACCAAAGACCGCACCCTTATTATCTGCGAGGGAGCAATGGACGCGATAACTCTCCAGCAGGCGGGGTTTTCAAACGCCTGCGCCACGCTCGGGACTTCGATAACCGACAGCCACGCCCGCGCCGTCGCGAGGATAGCCAAAACCGTGTTCCTCGCTTATGACGTTGACAAAGCCGGGCAGGACGCCACCGAAAGGGCGATTTCCAAACTTGGGGAGGCGGGGGTGACGGCAAAAATTATCCCGCTCGGCAGCGAAGCGAAAGACCCGGACGACTTTATAAAAAAGTATGGGGGGGAGGCTTTTAAAAAACTTCTCGTCGGAGCGGAAAGCAGGTCGGAATACGAAATAAACAGAATTTTAGCGGGTAAAAATTTAAATTCCCCCGATGAAAAAGTCGCCGCCGCCCGCGAGATTTGCGCTCATATAGCCACGCTCGGAACAAAAACCGAAATTGAAATCTACGCCAAAATGGCGTCTGATAAACTTAAAGTGAACAAAGACGCGCTGCTGGAGGATATAGCGAGGGTAAGGCGCAAAAACTACAGAAAAGAAAAACAAAAGTTCACCGAAACCGTGCTCCGTGACGCGGTAGGCCTCGGCGACAAGCTCAACCGCGACAAGGCAAGGTTTTCTTCCGCCGCCGCGGTCGAGGAAAAAATCCTCGCGCTGCTTATCATAAGGCCGGACTTGGCGGCGGAAGCCGCCCGCGGGATTGACGAAACAATGTTTTTAAGCGGTATCGGGAAAAAGGCGTTTTCCGTTTTCAAAGAAGACTTTGAGTCCGGGCGAAAACCCGATATTTCGGGGGAGGTTTTCACAAAGGACGAGACTGCTTGGCTTGCGAAGATAACGGCGGAGCGCGAACGGCTTGATGACAGCACCCCCGCCCTTCTCGCGGGGCTTATGGAAAAGCTTAAGAAAAACAAAGAGACGTTTGAGGCCGAACAAAAAATAGCCGAAAACCCCGCCGAGGGGCTTGCGTCCTATATAGACAGCCTTAAAAAGAGAAAAACCTGAAAAAACGGTTTTTTATACATAAAAAAGATAAAAGCATTAACATATTAACATATATCTAAGGTTACCTTGGAAAGGCGCTGGGTATAAAATGAACGAAAAGCAAAATGTTATCAACGAACTTATAGAGAAAGGAAAGACAAAGGGGACGCTCACGGCGGCCGAGGTGCTTGAGGCGCTCGACGACACCGACTGCCCCGTTGAAGTGCTTGTCAAGACGTTTGAGACCCTTGAGTCAAACGGGATAGAAATCGCGAACGATCTCGTCGACCCCGACGCCTTTGATGTGCCGGAAGAAGAGCTGACGGACGAGGAAATAGACGAAAACCCCGAAACCGTGGTCACTTATCTCGCCCAAGAGGGCGTGTCGATTGACGACCCGGTCAGAATGTACCTCCGCGAAATAGGCAAGGTGGCGCTCCTCACCGCCGAACAGGAGCTGGAGCTTGCCGAAAGCATGGAAAAAGGCGATATCAAGGCAAAACAAAAGTTAGTCGAGGCAAACCTGCGGCTTGTGGTGAGTATCGCAAAGCGGTACGTGAACAGGGGGATGTTCTTCCTTGACCTTATTCAGGAGGGCAACCTTGGGCTTTTAAAGGCGGTGGACAAGTTCGATTACAGCAAAGGGTACAAGTTTTCTACCTACGCGACCTGGTGGATAAGACAAGCCATCACCCGTGCCATTGCCGACCAAGCGAGAACCATCCGAATCCCCGTCCACATGGTGGAAACCATTAACAAAGTGCTTAGAGTTTCGCGCCAGCTGCTTCAGGAATTGGGGCGCGAGCCCACCGACGACGAGATTGCCGGCGATATGGGTATTCCGGTTGAAAAAGTGCGGGAGATTTTAAAAATCGCCCAGGAGCCCGTCTCGCTCGAAATGCCGATAGGCGAGGAAGAAGACTCGCATCTCGGGGATTTTATCGCCGACGACAACGCCCCGGCGCCGCAGGACGCCGCCTCTTATTCAATGCTGAGAGAACAGCTTTTGGAAGTGCTCCACACCCTTACGCCAAGGGAGGAAAACGTGCTTAAGCTAAGGTTCGGGCTTGAGGACGGGAGACCCAAAACCCTTGAGGAGGTCGGCAAAGTGTTTAATATAACAAGAGAGCGAATCCGCCAGATAGAGGCGAAGGCGCTCCGCAAGCTCCGCCACCCCAGCCGCTCAAAACGCCTTAAGGACTACCTTGAATAAACGGTTCCCCCCGCGCTTCAATAATCTAATATGTTTTAAGGAATGGACAATAAATGCTTAGTGAACTGAAAAAGATTGAAGAAAACGCCCTTGGCGAAATAAAAACCGCCGAAAAGCTAAGGGAACTTGAAGAAGTTAGAATAAAATATCTCGGTAAAAAGGGACTTCTCACCCAGATGCTCCGCTCGCTGGGCTCTCTCCCCGCCGAAAAAAGACCCGAGGCGGGCGGGACGGCAAACGTCATACGAAAAGCCATTGAGGAAGAAATTGAAAACAAGACGCGGGAACTTGAGTCTTCCTCTCTTGATGTCCGGCTGAGAGAAGAAAGGCTTGACATAACCCTGCCGGGGACAAAAAAAGAGTTGGGGCGTCTCCACCCGTTACGGGTGACCGAAAACAAAATGGCCGACATATTTGTCGCCATGGGGTTTGACATTGTCGAAGGGCCTGAAATAGAAACCTCCCACAATAACTTTGACGCACTCAACGCCCCGCCCGACCACCCGTCGCGGGACGAAACCGACACTTTTTATATCTCCCCCTCGGTTGTGCTGAGAACCCAAACCTCCCCGGTACAAATCCGCGCCATGCAGGGCAGCGCCCCGCCTATACGGATTGTTTCCCCGGGCAGGGTTTACCGCTGCGATCCCCCCGACGCCACCCACTCCCCCGTATTCCACCAGCTCGAGGGGCTTGTGGTGGACAGGGGAATTACGCTCGGCGACCTTAAGGGGACTCTTAATATGTTTGCCAAAACCATGTTTGGGCAAGCCACGCGCACCCGGCTCCGCCCCCATAACTTCCCTTTTACCGAACCTTCGGTGGAGGTTGACTTTTCCTGTTTTTCCTGCGGCGGCAAGGGCTGCCGGCTTTGCAAGGGCGAGGGCTGGATCGAAATGCTCGGCGCGGGTATGGTTCACCCGAATGTGCTGTCGGGCTGCGGGATAGACCCGGAAATATATTCGGGGTTCGCGTTCGGCATGGGTATAGAAAGAGTCGCCATGCTGAGCTATAACATAAGCGATATGCGGCTGCTTTATGAAAACGATTTACGGTTTTTAAAGCAGTTTTAAGGCTTTGTCATTTATATATTTTTAATTCTTATTTTAAGCGCGCCCGAAAGCAGGGCAAATGAAAGGAATTCTCAAAACAATGAAAGTCTCGCTGAACTGTCTTAAGGATTATATTGATATAACCGGGGGAAAGGAAGCTTTGTCCCGGGAAGATATACATTCGTTTGCCGAAAAGCTGACCATGACGGGCACCAAAGTCGAAGGCTATGAAGTGCCGGGGAGCGATATTAAAAATGTCGTCGTCGGGAAGCTTTTAACCGTAACGCCCCACCCCGACTCCGACCACCTGCTTGTCTGCGGAGTGGATATCGGGGGGGAAACCACAATTCAAGTGGTCACGGGGGCAAATAATATTTCCCCGGGGGATTTTGTGCCCGTCTGCCTTGACGGCGGAAAGCTGCCGGGGGGAAAGACAATAAAAGCGGGCAGCCTCCGGGGCGTGGCGTCGGAGGGTATGCTGTGCTCGCTTTCGGAGCTTAACCTCACCCTCCACGACTTCCCCTACGCCGACGAAGACGGGATATTTGTGCTCGGGGATGAGTTTTCGCCAAAGCCCGGCGAGGATATAACAAAAGCCCTTATGATTGATGACGTCGTCGTTGATTTTGAGCTCACCTTCAATCGCCCGGACTGCACCGCTTTTCTCGGCATAGCGCGGGAGGCTGCCTCGGCGCTCGGGGTGGAGTTTAGATATTCGGAACCAACGTGCGGCGGGGAGAAAAAAACCGATTCCGCCGAAAATTATATCAGGGTTAAAATCGAAAACCCGGAACTTTGCCCGCGCTATACGGCAAGGGTGGTGAAAAACGTCAAGGTTGGGATGTCTCCGCTCTGGCTTAGGGCAAGGCTGAAGTCGCTTGGCATAAGGCCGATCAACAACATTGTCGATATTACAAACTATGTGATGCTTGAGTACGGCCAGCCCATGCACGCTTTTGACCACAGCTTTATTAAAAGCGGAGAGATTGTTGTGAGAACAGCGAGAGAGGGCGAAAGCATAACCACGCTCGATGGGATAAAGCGGAGCCTTGACCAAAAAATGCTGTGTATCGCGGACGGACAAACCCCTATCGCCGTCGCCGGTGTTATGGGCGGGGAAAACTCCGAGATTTCACAAGCCACAAAAACCGTTGTGTTTGAGTCGGCGAACTTTAACCGCGAGAGCGTCCGCTTTACCTCCCGCGAGCTCGGGCTTAGGACAGATTCGTCAAAGAGGTTTGAAAAAGGGCTGCCGCCCTATAACACCTTCCCCGCGGTAAACCGCGCCTGCGAGCTTGTGAAGGAACTTGGCTGCGGCGAGGTTGTGAGCGGGGTTGTGGACGTTTGCCACGCCGACCTAAAAGGGGTAAAGCTTCCCTTTGAGCCCGAAAGGGTGAACTCACTTCTCGGCACGGATATTAAGAGGGACGAAATGATTTCGCTCCTTGAAAAGGTTGAAATTACCGAGTCGGACGGATTTCTCAGAACCCCGCCCTACCGGCTTGATATCTCCGGTACGGCGGATATCGCCAGCTCGGCGGATATCGCCGAAGAGGTAATGCGGCTTTACGGGATTGAAAACATAACCCCCACAAGCTTTAAGGCGAACGCCAAAGAGGGCAAAAGGCCAAAGGAAAACGTCTTTATAAACAGGCTGGCGGCTTTATGCGCTTCGCTGGGGTATAACGAGATTTATTCATATTCGTTTATGTCACCCTTAATGTTTGACAAAATTCGGCTCGCGAAAGACGACGGCAAGCGAAACGCGGTTAAAATTTTAAACCCGCTCGGGGACGAGACCTCCGCTATGCGGACGACGCTGCTGCCGTCGGTGCTTTCCTCCCTTTCTTTTAACGCGAACAGGAGAGCCGCGGAGGCAAAGCTGTTTGAGGCGGCGAGCGTCTATAAAAAAGATGGGGACACAACTTTGGAAGAGCGGGAGTTTTGCCTTGGCTTTTACGGCGGCGGCGGATTTTTTGACCTTAAAGGGGAAATTGCGGCTCTTTGCCGGGCGCTGAACATAAAAAACTATGGTTTTGCTCGCTGTGACGGCAACCCCTCTTACCACCCGGGAAGGGCGGCGTATTTAACGTCCGGCGGCGGGGTTATCGGGGTTTTCGGACAGGTTCACCCGTCGGCGGCAAAGGAGTTCGGGCTTGAGGGGGACGTTTACGCGGCCGAGCTGAGCGCGGCGAAGCTATTTGAAAAAAGCGAGGAGCAGCCGCAATACACGCCTATCCCGATTTACCCGTCGGTCGAAAGAGACTTGGCGCTTGTCACGGAAAGCTCCGCCGAGGCGGGGGAGGTGGTGGAATTAATAAAACGGTTCGGCGGGAAAACGCTTATCGACGCCTTCCCCTTTGACGTTTACCACGGCGCGGGGTTGGGGGAGGGGAAAAAATCCATGGCTTTCAGGCTTACGTTCCGCCACTCCGAAAGAACCCTCAGCGACGACGAGGTCGAGTCCGCCGTGGCGAAAATCCTCCGCAGGCTTGCCGACGAGGCGGGAATAAAGCTGCGGACATAGCGGCGGGAAAAAAACTGTTGCAATATAAGAGCGTTATGTGTTATAATATTATGTGGGAGCGCTGTTTATTAAGTATTTTCAAGCTATATGGCGTTAGATATAAAAAGGGGGGCAGGGCATGAAAGACAACAGCAGCAGCAGCAGCAGCAACAACAACGCAACAAAAACGCGCATGTTTAGTATAAAAGAACAAGAAGAAATAGCCATGCGCCAAACGCTTCAAAGCGTTTATAATTCCCTTAAGGAAAAAGGATACAACCCCGTAAACCAAATCGTCGGCTATATACTTTCGGAAGACCCGACATATATCACAAACCACAACAACGCCCGGGCGCTGATACGAAAGATAGACCGCGACGAGCTTTTGCGCTCCCTTGTGCAAAACTATTTAAAGCTTTAAAAAAGACGAAAGGACAAATATAATGAGCGATAAAATAAAAACCCTTATGTTCAAGGGCAAGCCTTTGGTGCGCCAGGGACAATTTTTGTTCTATGGGTTCCCCGACGACAAGGCGATTCTTTTTATGAATATAATTGATTCAAAAAAAGCCATGGGGCTGGATGTCGCCACTCGGGTGCTTGTTCAGATACAACTGACCGACGATTCGATTGGTTTTAACGAAAAAGTTATCAAACAATGCGAAAAACCCAATTTTTACGACGCTTTTGAGATAGGCGCGATTTGGCTTGAGCGGGAACTTAAGAGGTTATCTTAATTTCATAATATTTTATTCAAAGCATAATTTCCCGTTTAAAAGAACTAAAAGCCTTGGCTTTTAATTTTTTATTTAAAAAGAAATGGAAGAGCTGTATGAAACTCACTTATCTTGGAACCGCCGCCGCTGAGGGCTGGCCGGCGGTGTTTTGCAACTGCCCTTACTGCGTCAAGGCAAAAGAAAAAGGGGGGAAAAACATACGAACCAGAAGCCAAGCTCTTGTTAACGGAAATTTGCTTATTGATTTCCCAATGGATTCATATATGCATATGCTGCAAAACAAGCTTGACTTTTCGGCGGTGGAACATATTCTCTTTACCCATTCTCACCTTGACCACTGTTCCCCCATCGACCTTTTTTTCCGCTCGGAGGGCTGTTACGCTCACAATATGACGAGCAAAAAAGCCGCGATCTACGGAAACGCGAAGGTTAAAGAGCGGTTAGATCAAATGATACTCACCTACGGCGAGGAGAGATACGGGTTGGGTTACACCGTTATAGAGCCGTATAAACCCGTCTTTGTCGGCGATTACAAGGTGACTCCGCTCAAAGCCAACCATATGGTGACAGAAGACGCGCTGGTCTTTTTAATTGAAAGCGGCGGAAGTACGCTCCTTTATCTTCACGACACCGGGCTTCCGGGGAACGAGTTTTACGAATATCTGTCTTCAAACAAGGTAAAAGCCGATTTTATAAGCTATGACTGCACCTTTGTGTCGCTGCCGGGTTCGGGGGGGCATATGGGGCTTGACACCTGCCAAACCCTGCGGGAAAACCTAAGGGAGATTGGAGTCGTCGGGGAAACCACCATAAACTGCGTTAACCATTTTTCCCATAACGGCACCCTTATCTATGACGAGCTTGTCCCTGTGGCGAAAAATCTTGGTTTTGAAACTTCCTACGACGGTATGTCGGTTGAGTTTTAATCTTTTTTTTAAGTACATAACAGTTATTAATAAAGCGCTGCCGCCGGGGTTTTCCCGGCGGCAGTATTTTATGCTATGAATTTATAAACTTACTTATGACTAAAACTTCTTCCTTTTGATTACCGCGACCCCGGCGAGCGAAACCACCGCTATAATGGCAAGCGCCGCGAGTCCTGAATCGCCTGTAATCGGCGTTTCGGGTTCTGATTCTACCGGGGGTTCGGTTGTGACGGGTTCTGAGGGTTCTTCGGTTGTGGGTTCGGAGGGTTCTTCGGAAGGTTCCTCAGAAGGCTCTTCAGAAGGTTCTTCCGGCGGGGTTATATCGCCGACTTCGCCGCCCGAATAGTTGGAATCAAAGTCGTCAGCCGACACAATTACAAAGAATGAGCCGGGGAGAATTACTTTGTCTGTAATCGAGATTCCGTGGAATTCCACGAAATTGCCGACTTGCGCGGTAGCCGCGTAGGTTCTGTTGGCCGTGGAGCCGTCCGTGTCGCCGGCAAGCTCGGCGTTATGTACGCCAATGGCTATTTGCCCTTCCGCAAGTTCGCCGCCGTCAACGCCATTGGGGCCCTTTATGCTCGAAACCCTGTATCCGCCTTTGTCGCTGTCCCAAGTGAGGAAAAGCGTTTGCGCCCATTTGACGTTTGCCGCCTCATAGGTGAGGATCGGGGTGGCGTCGGGGGTAAATATCGCGGCGACTCCGGCTGTTATCTGCTGGTTGAATAGCGTTATCCAGCCCACGCCCGTAACCGGTTCCGCGCTCTTGTGCGCCTCAAATTCGGAAATAAACGCCCAGTTGGAGTCGTGGTTGATAATCGCCTTGACATACTTCGCGCCCACGCCGGACTCAAGCTCAAGCACAAAAGCGTTGATACATTTTTCCTCCGATGTTTTCTCAAGTACGCCGTTCCCTGCCGAAGTCCAGCTCTCGCCGTCCTCAGAGGTTAAGAATTCAATGCTGGCGGGCGCTTTTATACCCGCGTCGCCCTTGCCGTCGTACACGCGGAGGACAAATTTGGAGATTGAATAGGTTTCTTCCAAATTGACCGTAATGCTTGAAAATCTCGGAGAATTGTTTACAATGTCGTCGGCTCCCAAGTTAAAGCCAACCCAAGCGGCGTCACCGTAAGAGGCGGCGGAGGCGTCCCCGCCGTCGGTAAGGCTAATGCCGCCCTCGTCGGGGTAAGAGGCGGTCTGAGGGTTGGGGTAAATGCCGGCGCAGGTGTATGATTTGCCTAACGCCACGTTGCGGTTGAGGTTTATCGCCGCCTTAAGCGCGGCCGCCGCTTCTTTAATTTCGCTGTTGGTGGCGTTGCTGTCATTTTTAACGACAATCGCGGCCTGATACGCCGCCCAGATGGCTTCGAGCTCCGAGGCGGAGTACTGCGAATATTTTATCGACTGCGTTTTGTCAATGGCGTCGAGGAGATCGACGGTGCCGGCAAACGCCTGTTGAATTTTCATAATGGCGCGGGTATAGTCGCCGCTTGTCGAGGTATCGGCGCTCCTTACCGCCACGGCCGCGTCATAAGCGGCGCGGACGGCTTCTTCCTCTTCGGCCTCAAGCGAGGCGGCCGCAAGGTCTATAAGGTTGTCAAGAGCTTCTTCTGCTTCCTCGGAAGGCTGGGGACGCTTTACAATAAGTATACAGTCGCCCACGGCCCTTGAGCTGGGGCATTTGTAGCCGGGCTCGCCGGTTCCGTCGTCCGCGACATACATGGCGGTAGACCCGCCGCCGTCCATGCGGATAACGTTTACGCAACCCATGCTGATCATGGCTTTTGCAACGTCCTTCAGCGTTACGGAACCCGAGGTGTCGCCCGTAGAGCCGCCCTCAGTTGTGAAGAACACATAAGTGCCGTCAGCTTTGACGCCAAATGCCGTCCATCTGGCGGCAAGCGTCACCGAGTGGGTGCCTATCGTGGAGTTGATAAGGGTTTGGTCGATTCCGTTTTTGACAACCCAGCCCACGTTAGTTATGGCGGACGAGGCTTTTTCCATTATCTGCTTTGAGGCGGCTATGGTTTCGGTAGCGGTAATGCTTACGTTGTCGCCCTCTTTAAGCCCGGTGACATAGCTTACATAGTTTGAGTCGTTTTTGACAAAAAGTATAAATTTGTCCGACATTTCATAATAGTCGCCCGCGAGCGCGCCGCCGTAGGTGTCGGAGGTGACGGAAATGACTTTGCCCCTGAGGGTGCCGCCGACGACAAGGTCGGTGTTGTCAACCTTCTGGCAAAGCACTTCATAGCCCTTGGCGTACTGCGACGTGTCGGCGACTCTGCCGCAAGATACATCATAGTAGTAAAATTTATTAGACCATGTGGCGGTTTCTTTTGTGCCGGAGGTCTTGTTGATGTAGTAAAGCCCGTTGGGAACGTCCTCGTCGTCTATCGTAAGCGTATAGCTTATCGCGGAATTCACAACGTCAAAATGGCCGTCCGATGAAAAAGCCACCACTTCGCCGCTGTACCCGGCGTGAGCGGAGGATATTTTGCCGTTTGAAATGTTTATGCCGACAAGAGTGCCGTATGAACCTGTCCCGGCGGTGTCCATTGAAAAGAACGAACCGTTGACAATGCCGGCGACGTCATATCCGTATTTTTGCTCGGCGTATTTGTACTGGGTGGAAAGCACCCCCGACGTGCCGGAAAAACACGAAAATACCATAGGTATATAGTCTTCCGCGGAAAATTCGAGCGCCGTGGCGGTCTCAATATTCCCGTTGACCCCGCTTGTCAGGGTGTATTCCGAATAGTCAAGCCCGTCGACTACCTCATATGCCTTGTTTGTTCTTTCGACAAAGCTGTAATCAGCCGCCGAAACAACAAGCGCCGAGGCAAAAGCGGAAAGCGACAGCGCCAGCACAAGCGCGGCCGAGATAATTAGCTTTTTGTTTTTAAACATTGTGTTCATCCTTCCTGTATTTATGCCTTTTGATATTAATTCTTTGCGAATATATTACAAATACATTATAGTGAATTATTACAAACTTGTCAATAGATTAATAAGAAAATAACAACCATTTGGCCAAATATTATCGCTTGAATTTGGGGTTATTCGCGGGAGGTTCCTTTATTTTACAAAAATCTCTTATAAACCGCTCTCCCTTATAACCGTTTCGGTGTCGGAGGCGATTACCAGCTCCTCGTCTGTCATGATTA
>Ga0172377_10001350_pt1 | contig 24655 bp, 24 predicted proteins | sample Pumphouse3metaG_FD_119749 | JGI IMG/M metagenome (GOLD analysis project Ga0172377, IMG submission 119749) | Leachate microbial communities from a municipal landfill in Southern Ontario, Canada - Pumphouse #3 metaG | ecosystem: Engineered > Solid waste > Landfill > Unclassified | place: Canada... | reverse complement strand
CATTGTTGAAGCAACATTCGTCCTAAATCGGCATGGTCAAAGCCAAGATATTTCCTCTCTGCTTCCAGAAGAGGTATTTTTTTCGTCCTGGCCTCCCTTATGGCAAATGTCATATGCTGCGGCAGTTTGTATACAAAACAACGCGTCCTATATCATGCAATAATCCTGCTAGAAAAAAACGCTCTTCAGATGGCACACGCTTCATATAAGCCAATAATCTAGAGAAAATTCCACACATTATAGAGTGCTTCCAAAAAGACTTCATATCAACAAGATCAGCTGGAATATGTTTAAAAACACTCATGGTAGAGATAGCAAGAGCAAGAGTGGTAAGTTCATTGGTTCCTACAATGGCAACAGCCCGAGAAACAGATTGAATCGGAGAAGGGAAACCATAAAAAGAGCTGTTCACCAGCCGTAAAAGTCGAACTGTCAGACTGGGATCTGTACCAACAACTTTAGCTATATGAATTGCCGAACTTACAGGAGAGTTAAGAACATCTCTAATTTTAAAATAGATATCGGGAAGAGAAAAAAGCCGAACCTGGCTTGTTAGTAATTCTTGTAGAGAAGGGCGAGACAAACTTAAATTATCGAAATCAAGGATAACTACTTCTGTCTTTTTTCCATATTCTTTTTCATACTCAGATGGGAAATCAAGTAAAGTAGATTCTCTGGACACACGTAAGTCAAAAAGCTCTCTCATCTCTGGTGTCCATAAATCTTCTTCAGGAAAATATGAACGGACTTCAAGCTCTGCCCTCTGTTGTTTTTCTTCTTCTACAACTCGCTTCAGAATAATTTCCTGATCGTCTACCCCATTGATATCTGCTTCGTTAACACCCCATATTTTAAACATCTTAATGTATTTAGCTCGGAGAACCGTCCCTTGACCAAGAATAAAACGACCGTTAGGAGCATATACATCATCTTTGAGAACCATTCCCTCTTCGAGATTACCAATACTCACGATCCCCATAAAAAAACGCTCCTTTTCTCGTTCTCTTCAATTAATATTATACAACACGTCGATTAGAACGTTGAATTTTCCTCCATTGTCTAACATTATCGACTGTAAACATCACTAAAGCAATCCATACACAGATAAAAGTAATGAACTGAGGCATAGTAAAAGGTTCTTTGTAAAGGAAATACCCCAACAAAAACGATAGTGTGGGAGGTAAATATTGCATAATCCCCAAGAAGCTCAAAGGCAAACGACGCGCACCATAGGCAAAGCCAATAAGAGGTAAAGACGTTATAACGCCAGTCCCTATAAGCCATATATTCTGCATTGAAGTTTGACCTGCAAGAAAGGGAACATCAGAAAGATACACAAAAAGATAAAATGAAGCTGGCAGAATTAAAAACAAGGTTTCTATAAAAAGCCCCACCAAAGATTCCACTTCTGCTATTTTGCGTATTAAGCCATAAAAACCGAAGGTAAAGGCAAGACTCAAAGCAGCAAGAGGAACTACACCGATATGAATAATTTGATAGAGAATGGCAGCTGTTGCAAGAAAAATTGCCATCCATTGAAGACTCCCCAGTTTTTCTTTAAGGAAAATTACTCCTAGAAATACGCTCACAAGAGGATTAACGTAATACCCCAAACTTGCTTCAATCACTCTATCAGAATTAACGGCCCAAATATAAACAAACCAATTTGCTCCAATCGTGAGTCCGCTTATCATAAGTAGCAAAATAAGTTTGGGAGATTTAAAGGTCTTGCGAACAGCCCCCCATTTCTTCTGCATTGTGATTATAAGCATAACAAAAAGAAGAGACCAGATAATACGATGACACAAAATCTGCAGGGGTGCCAAACCTTCCAACTGTTTCCAATAAATAGGGAGCAATCCCCAAGATACAAGGGCTGCAAGTGCAGCTAAAAATCCCCGTTCAAAATCTATACGTCCCATTCTATATTCACTCCCTGAACAGATATTATCTCTCATCACTTAGTTTTATCTGCTATACTCTCTTTGCAATGGAAGACTATAGCAGACTTTTACATAATCTTCACGACAAAACTATTTTAGGAATTAATCCTCCAGTATTCGACTTTGCTTATTTCGATTTTTGGGCAAAGCCGCTGGGGCTTTTGTATATTTTGGAAACCCTCCGCAGACAAGATAATTCAGTCTACCTCATTGACTGTATTTACGAAGGCCGTCAAACACCTAAAACATACGGCAGATACAAACCTCTGCGAAAACAGGTAAAGAAACCACTTCCTTATGCTCATATACCGAGAAAATACTACCATTTTGGCATGACAAAAGAAGCTTTTATTCAGAGATTATCTCAAATCCCCACCCCTGATTTTATCTTTCTCACATCAGGAATGACATATTGGTATCCAGGAATTCAATGGTGCTTGAAACACATAAAAGAGATATTTCCACATTCCCCTGTAATACTTGGAGGTATATACGCCCAGCTTTGTTCTGAACACGCGCACTCTCTTGGAGCAGATGGAGTTCAAACAAAACCACTCCATATTGAATGTTCTTATCCAGCCCTCGACCTATATGACAAGCCTGAATACGGAGTCCTTATGACATCGTGGGGCTGCCCATTACAGTGTAAATATTGCGCATCGAAAATACTCTGGCCCAAGTACTATCAACGACCGGCAGAAGAGATTATACAGGAGATTTCTTATCAGGAAAGAATTCCTTCTGTTCATGATATGGCTTTTTACGACGATGCTCTTCTCATTAACAAAGAAACTCATTTTTATCCGTTATGCAATGCCTTACGAGATCATTTTCCTAACCTCCGTTTTCACACACCCAATGGGCTACACGTAAGAGAAATTGACGAAAAATGCGCAAAAATATTATTTGATACGGGATTTAAAACTATACGCTTAAGTCTAGAAAGCACTGACCCTGTTATACAAAAAGCTAGTTCAGGGAAAGTTTCAGAGCATCAATACGTCAAAGCTGTAGAAAACCTACTCAGGGCAGGATATACTCATGAAGATATTGAAACATATATTCTCATAGGTTTACCTGGACAACATTTTGAAAGTGTTAAAAAAGCCATAGATTTTGTACATTCCTTTGGGGCTGTTGCTAAAACGGCGGAATTCTCTCCTATTCCTGGAACAGCAATGTTCGAGATCAGCGCCAAAGAGCATCCTGAATTACAAGACGAACCTCTTTATCAAAATAATACAGCCTACTGCGGATACATTTCTAAGGATATAACTCCAGAGGAGCTTCAAATATTAAAGGACATGGCCCATCGAACACCTCTAGAGAAAAAATAAGAAAGAAGGTGAAATTATGGGAAAAGTTATTGCAGAACTGGTAGTCGTTCCCTTGGGAACAGGAACCCCCAGCGTAAGTCATTATGTTGCTGATGTGGAAAAGGTTCTTGCTACATTTAACTTAAAACGCCTTTTGACGCCGATGGGAACTATTCTTGAAGGAGACCTTGATGAGGTACTCAAAGCCGTACGAGCTGTACATGAAATTCCTTTCAAAAATGGGGCATTACGAGTCTCTACATCATTAAAAATAGATGAACGTCGGGACAAAGAACTCACTATGGAAGGTAAAATACAATCAGTAGAAGAAAAGTTAAAATAATCTCCCAAAAGGCAGAGGGAACATGGCTATACCCCCTGCTTTTTGCAGAAAGAGAGGAGAACACATTGTTCAAATTCGTCAAGAAAAAAGAACCCTTGCAGCACATACGTTATGGCCCATACGTAGGAATGTGCATTTACTGCTTCCTGTTCATTGCTTTTGCTTTTATCACAACTTCCCCCAGCGACATATTCAAAGGCTTGCTTGCTATCATTCAAGATCCAGACTACCTCATAAGTGACTACATCGGTGTAGGGGGAATAGGCGCTGCCTTTTTTAACAGCGGTCTATTGACTTTATTCATGGTCGTTCTTCTTTTCTTGTCAGGCACCCAAATAACCGGAATTTCTATTGCTGCACTACTTACTGTATCAGGTTTTGCCCTATTCGGGAAAAACATACTGAATGTATGGCCAATATTGGCAGGGGTGTACCTTTTCTCAAAACATCAAAAGGAACCCTTCTCCAGATATATTTACATAGCGCTTTTTGGAACAGCCTTGGCTCCCCTCGTGAGCCTTCTCTTATTTGGAGACTTGTTCTCAGCATTACCTATTCGTCTTATTGCAAGTATCTTAATAGGACTCTCCATAGGCATTATTCTCCCTCCTCTTTCCACAGCCTTTCTACGTTTTCACCAGGGGTACAACCTCTATAACGTAGGTTTTGTGGCAGGTGCTCTCGGAACAGTATATGTTTCTATTTTGCGCTCATATGGTCTTTTAGTTGAATCCCGAATTATATGGACTACTGGCAACAATCTTCTTTTTGGCAGCTTTCTCATCATACTTTTTTCAACGCTTATTATCTTTTCTTTCTTCTTACCCCGATGGAACAGAATAAAGTGGATTATGGGGTATAGTGGAAGAGCAGTTTCAGATTTTGTAATCCTAGAAGGATGGGGCTCCGCTCTTTTTAATATGGGCCTTATGGGGATAATAACAACTTTCTACATTATTGCTATCAGGGGAAATCTTAACGGCCCCACTATTGGGGGGATTCTTACAGTTGTAGGTTTTAGCGCTTTTGGGAAACACCCACGAAATACAATTCCCGTGCTTGCCGGAATTATTTTGGGTGCAGCAACGAAACATTGGAGCCTTGCTGAACCAGCTATACAACTTGCAGCTCTCTTTGGCACTACTCTTGCACCTATAAGCGGTGAATTCGGATGGAAATACGGACTTCTTGCCGGTTTTGTTCATTCATCTGTCGTTTTAAATGTCGGTATACTCCATTCTGGATTTAACCTTTACAATAATGGCTTTTCAGGTGGACTAGTTGCCGCTGTGCTACTTCCATTAATCGAAACCTTTGCCGGAGGTGAAAATAAAAATGAAACATGAACGGATACGAGTGACGAAGATGGCAGGGGAACTGATTAACGATTTTCTTACCTTCCTAAAATGTGAAAAGATTCAACTGGATATTCAAGAAGATCCGGATGCTTTCAGAATTCACATTACAGGAACATATCGTTACCTGCCAGATGAACGACTTGAGCGAGTAAAAAACTTGCTTTGCCAACCTCGGAACTACGAACTTGAGGAAATGTACTGGAGTCTATCAGGAGAGAGCGATACAGATGCTGAACTTCATCTTGTAGGAATTATGACAGATGAGGTAACAATTGAAAGAGACGTAGAAAACAGGCTTTTATCAATAAACTTGGTAAGAAAGAAATAGAGCGGTAAAAACCGCTCTATTTCCATACTGTGAAGGTTGGTTTGGGCAAGAAATCATATGACTCTGATAGCTTATACCCAACCATTCCCATGGTTCTCACTATTTCTTCAAGCGGCGTAACGTGTTCAAACAAGTTTACAAAACCCAATTCTTTTGATGAAACATGATCAATAATAACAACCACTCCATATGGTGATATCTGGTAAGTCAAATCCATGATTTCCTCCTAAAACAGTTACCACATTACTCAACGCTCTCTTCCTTGCTTGCCTTTCTACAAAATTTAAATATTTTCTATTCGTATCAACTGCATACACTCTGCCATCTTCACCAACATTTGACTAGATTTGTATACTTGACTCTATTATCGATAATCTATAATATGATTAAATCAGAATATTTAAACAGGAGGTGTCTCTATGAGCAACGTATGGAATTCACAAGTAAGGTTTCGGCTAGTTCAATTCTATCTATTGGTATTGTTTGCTCTTCCTCTCTTATTCTGCAGTAAAACGGCTTATGCCACCTACCCAACGACAGAAAATCCAACACCTAATCTCAATCGAATAATAAAATCTGGCGTTCTTAAAGTAGGTACAATTCCAGACTACATCCCTTTTCAAATGGTACACAAAGATGGAGAGCTTTTTGGTTACAATATTGAACTCATGAAAAACATTGCTCAAGAACTAGGCGTAAAGTTAGAAATAAAGCAACCTGCATTCAACATGCTTATTCCCTCACTGCAAAATGGTGATATTGATATGCTTATTATGGGAATGGCGATTACCCCCAAAAGAGCCCTGGCCGTAGACTTTACTATTCCTTATTTCCATACCGGATACTGTTTATTGGCAAATATGAAACATAAAAACGAACTTCAATCTATAGCTGATTTCAATCAAAAGGACATCATTCTTGGCGCTATGATGGGAACTCCTACCGTCGAAAAAGCTCAGAAAGCGTGTCCCAACGCAATAGTAAAAGAGTTTAATCATCTAGGGACAGCTTTCATGGCTCTTTTAGCAGAGCAAATAGATGGCGTATTTGCCGACGAAGCCCTAGCAATGTATTTTTCTCTACTCCAGCCAGAAAAAACCTATCCCATCTACGAAAAACTTACAAATAACGGACATGGAATCGCCATTAAACAGGGACAACCAGACTTGCTTTTATGGCTGAACACATACTTACGTAATTATATGGATTCACCTGAATATAAAGAAAACTACGATAAATGGTTTACCAACCATTGGTGGTGGGAAGAATTATCCCCGTCCCTTAAAGGGCAATAATCGCAGGCCTCTTTCATGGTAAAACACTCTCTTTTAAGAGTAGAAAATATCTATAAATCCTTTGGGAAAGAAAGAGTTCTCAATGGAGTATCCTTCTCTCTTCAACAAGGAGAAATACTCTGCCTTGTCGGCCCCAGTGGCTGTGGAAAAAGCACTCTTCTGCGATGTATCAACGGCCTTGAAAAATGTGATACTGGGCAAATATATCTCTCTGGAGCTCCTCTCTGTGGAGTAAGCAGTGAAAAAACACGACATATTCGCGAAAAAATTGGCGTCGTGTTTCAGCATTTTAACCTCTTTTCCCATCTCAATATTATTGACAATATCGCTCTAGGACCTCTCAAGGTAAAGAAAGAATCGGAAAAAGAAGCATATACTCGTGCCAAAAAACTGCTTCAGTCTGTAGGGTTGGGTGAAAAGACAGAAGCGTATCCTTCAGAACTCTCTGGAGGGCAACAGCAACGTGTTGCTATAGCGAGAGCTCTTGCCATGGAGCCACAACTGCTTCTCTTCGATGAACCTACCTCAGCTCTTGATCCGGAAATGATCTGCGATGTGCTTGACGTTATCAAAAATATCGCAAAAAAGGGAGCAACGATGATCATTGTGACGCACGAAATGGCCTTTGCCAGACAAATCGCCCATCGAATGATCTTCCTCGAAAATGGAAAAATTTTAGCGGATTCCTCCCCTGCTCATTTCTTTGGAAATAACAGCCACACCAGAATCCAATGTTTTTTAAAAAGATTGCCAGACCATCACGATTTTTTTATTAATCATTATGAAAAAAAAGAAGGGAGTGAGAAGGATGACATTTAATTTCACCGCCGTGCTGGCATATAGAGAACTCTTTTTTCTTGGATTGAAAAATACAATCCTTATTTCTTTAACGGCAATGATTTTCGCTCTTATTATAGGAACAATAGCTGCATTTTGCAGAATAAGCCATCTTCGTATTCCTCGATATCTGGCTATCTTCTATATCGAAATCATAAGGAATACACCAATCCTTATTCAAGTTTATTTTATGTACTTCGGAATAGGACAGCTTATTCGATATAAAACCATATTTTGGCCATCTGTAGCTATTCTTGCTTTTTTTTCAGGTTCATTTGTCGCCGAAATAATACGATCTGGAATTAATGCAATTCCAAACGGACAAAAAGACGCGGCATTCTCCATTGGCATGAGTTCTATACAGGTAGCAAGATATGTAGTTTTTCCCCAGGCCTTAAGACGTGTTTTACCTGCCTTGGCTGGGCAATTGATCACCTTAATCAAAACATCATCTCTCGTATCTCTTCTTGCTTTGGAAGATCTCACATACGTTGCTCAACGGGTAAGTATGATGACATTTAGGGTATTGGAATCGTACATCATTGTAGCGGTGTTTTATTTCATCATAACTTCCACCCTTTCTCAGGGAATAGGCTTGCTTGAAAGGAAACTAGCGAGAAGTTCTAAATTGTGAGCATTTTCAAAAAGTATGAGCAAGGAGGAAACTACGATGCCAGCAAAGCCTGTTACGTATAAAGATTACGTAAAAGAGTTTCTAATGGGGAAAATATATGAAGGCAAATATAAACCTGGAGAGAAGATTACTGTCGTAGGGATTGCACAAGAACTTGACGTCAGCCAATCTGTTGTACGCGAAGCTTTGGCCGAATTAAAAGTGAAAAAAGTAATCGAATCCATACCATATAAAGAAACATATATTCGCAACCTATCTAAAGAGGAAGTACGAGACGCTATTCAAGTTCGCACAGAAATGGAAGAACTCGCTTTCAAATGGATTTTAGAGAACCAAACAAATCTCTCTCTACTTGTTAAAGATCTAGAAGAAATTTTAAAAGAAATGAGGAAATCATCATCAGATACAAATAGCAATACATACCGTGAAAACGACATCTCCTTTCATAGAAGAATATTTATAGAAGCACAAAGCCCAACAATGCTCTTCATATGGGATTTACTAGGTGACATTGGGTGGATATATTTGGGCCTTTATACATCTCAGACATTTCGACAAAAAATGGGGGAAAAGGAATTTAGCGTGATATGTGATATATACCACGATATTATCGAATCTATCGAGAAGAGAGATCTTCCTAGATTCTCTTCTCTGCTAAGAAACACAAAACTGCGCGTTTAAAAGGAGAAAGCAAATGACAAAGTCTCAAGCCAAGTCACGAGAATATATTGACTGCCACATGCATCTATGGAGTCCATATCTTGAGTCGTGTTATCCCCAAAATGTCAAAAGCGCATTAGAGAAACTTATGAGGGAAAAGATAACACCACAAATAGAACTAGTTCCAGACAACAAACAAGAGAAGCAAGAATATGAGAAGCCAAAAGATGGAAACGCCAAAACACTTGTACACGCTCTGGATCAGGCAAAATTTGCCAAAGGGGTTGCATTCTCAGGAGCATATTTTTGGGGTAGTCCGCTGCTTCCGCGAACAAACTTAGTGCATCGCGTGCAAGAAGAAAACAACTATGCTGCTTCTCAAGGAATCTTAGCCAAAGGCAGACTAATAGTTGTAGCGAGTATAAACCCTCTACTTGACTTTGCTCTTCAAGAGGTGGATCGATGCGCCTTAGAGCTACATATGAAAGGCTTAAAAGTACACTTCAATGTGGCACAAATCGAGGTAAAAAACGCAAAACATCGCCAAAGGCTAAAAGACCTCTTTCAAAAAGCTGCCACGCATAATATGCCTGTCGCTATTCACTACCATGCTTTAAACAAATCATACGACATAGAGAGCTTTTCCCTCTTTATGGACGATGTTATACTCCCCATCAGCAATCTGAAAGTCCAATTTGCTCACGTTCTTGGAACAGGCGGTTTCCCAAAAATGACACAGCGTATTATGCAAAAGCTTAAAGAGTACTGTGATCGAAATGCTGAACTTAAGCACAGAATATGGGTTGATATTTCAGGATCCATTATCGATGAGCCGACAGCTAAAGAATATGAAGGTTTTTTTACACGATCCACAAAGGAAGAGATACAAAACTTAGCCAAAACTCTTCGGGCTTTCGGCCTAAAAAACGTCTTGTTTGGAAGTGATTATGGCGGATCTGCCACTCTTCAACCTAAACCACACAGTGAACTTATGTGTAAAGAACTCGGTTTCAACAATGAAGAACTAGAAGAAATATTTTCTAATGAGGGACCTTGGTAAAACCTGTTGACTCCTTGCTTAAAACACCTATACTGGCGGAATGTTTTGCTTTAACATAAGCAAAATCGCAGGAGGAAAAACGTACATGAATCGTCTTATAAAAGACTACGGAGCATATCTACCCATGTTAAGTGCTACATTGCTATGGGCTGGAGCATATATCTGCGGTAAATTAGGTGTTGATGAATTCATACCTTTACATCTGCTTTTTTTCCGCTTTCTTATAGCTTCTATTTTTATTTTTATCGTCATTGCTTTGCGAAAAAAACAAGAATGGAAAATATCAGTACACGACATCCCCGTATTATTTATACTTGGTTTTACAGGCGTTTTTGCAAATAACCTTTTCTTTTTTCTTGCGTTACTCTACACATCAGTAACAAATGCTGCGATTATTTTTGCCACAACGCCGTTCATGACAGCTATTCTGGCTTTTATCTTTCTTAAAGAACCTTTAGGACTTAAAAATATATGTGCTCTGATAATAGCTCTTTCGGGGGTCATCTTTCTTATTACAAACGGAGACATACACGCTCTGCTTCATATGAACTTCAACATTGGAGATCTTTATGAGGTTGGAGCTTCTTTTGCCCTGGCCGTTTTTACAATCATAAGTAGGAAGGTCGCCAATAATTATGCTCCAATAACTATGGTGGGCTACGAAAATCTCTTTTCTCTCATTATCACCATTCCGCTTTTGTTAATAACTGGTGCTCTTGACCTTCAAGTTACCCCCACATATAAGGGATGGCTCTCCATTCTGTATCTTGGAGTATTCGCATCTGCTCTAGGTTATATTTTCCAGCAAATCTCCATAAAAAGCATAGGGGCAAGTAAATCTGCTGCTTTCTTAAATCTAACTCCTTTTCTTTCTGTTCTACTTGGAATGATCTTCTTGGGAGAAAGTCTCTCCACTGTGAAAATTATCAGCGGGATGTTGATTTTAGCTGGAATATATCTCAACTCTTATTCAAATCGTCAGGCTGTTCCTTGCGTCGAAAAGTGTCATAATAACTAGATGCATAGAGAAATAAGCAACAGGAGGAATTTTAAATGTCAGGAAATATACGAAAAAATATAACTCCAGGTCTTCGAGTTAAAATCGTTCAAAAACCACATCAAAGAACGGGGCAGTTAACTGAAGGTATTGTTAAAGATATACTTACAAAAAGCCCGACGCATCCCCACGGGATAAAGGTTCGCCTAGAAAGTGGCATTGTAGGAAGAGTTCAAGAGATATTGGGATAGCTATCCTCATATTTTAAGCATTTCTTAAGTTCTACTCGCTATTCTACTTTTACGAACAAAAACGTAAAAGTAATGGAGAGATTTTCATTATGATAAAAGAAGAAATGCCTAATGCTCGCTTCGAAAAAATATTGTTACTTCTTATTTTACTCACCGCTCTTGTTTATTTATTTACTCTCGGAGGCTACAGTCTCATCGATCCAGACGAAGGAAGATACGCAGAAGTAGCGAGAGAAATGGTAGAAACAGGGGACTATATAACTCCACATTTAAATTATGTGAAGTTTTTTGATAAGCCAGCTTTACCATATTGGCTTACATCTATTTCGTTTCATCTCTTTGGAATAAACGAATTTGCCACTCGTTTAAGCCCTGCGCTTCTAGCCTTATTAGGCATGTTTTACCTCTATAAGCTTGCTTCAATCATTTATAACAAACGTGCAGGACTAATAACATCTTTAATTATAGGAACTTCTTTATTGTATTTCCTTATCTCTCATATAACCATCACAGATATGCCCCTTGCTTTTTTTATCACTCTTTCTCTTTCAGGGTTTTATATTGGATATATTGAAAGAAGCAGAGACTATTTACTGTTTTATTGTGGAATGGCACTTGCTCTACTCTCAAAAGGTCTTATAGGAATAATTTTCCCCTGCGGAATTATTTTTTGGTGGAGTATTTTTACAAAAAAATGGGAAATATATAAAGAAGTAATTACATTAAAAGGTATCATGCTATTTTTTGCCATCGCTTTGCCATGGTTTATCATAGTATGCTACAAAAATCCTGATTTTTTTCACTACTTTTTTGTTCGTCAGCATTTTATTCGTTATCTTACAACTGCTGATAACCGATATGAGCCATTTTGGTTCTTTATTCCTATTATCATTTTGGGGTTTCTTCCATGGGCAGGTTTTATTTGGACCTCATTCAAAGAAAGTTTCCTTTTGTTATGGACACCACCTTCTAAACAAAAAGACAGCGAGCTTTTTCTTCTTATATGGTTTATGTTTATTTTCCTTTTCTTTTCTGCTTCTAAGTCAAAACTTGTCCCTTACATAATCCCAGTTTTTTCTCCTCTTGCAGTCCTCGTCGGAGGCAAAATAGACTCTATACTTAGTAAGAAAGAAACTTTAAAATTTAAAACAGCCCTTATTTGGAATTCATTATTTCTTTTCACCTTTAGTACCCTTCTTTTATCATTGTCATTTATTCAAAGAGATTATTTATTAGGAGAAATCTTACCAATCAGTCTTTCTCTGTTCTTAGCCATTGGAATTGGGGTGTTCTCTCTCTTTATTTTTTATAAAAAAGGAAAGTTGAAAGAAGTTATTATTATCTTAACTATATTAGGCATTACAAACTGCATCGCAAGCCATTTTTTCCTCAATATTTATGCGGAAAAACATACATCTAAATATGTAGCTACATTTATTAACTATCAAAAGAAACCAGGAGATTTAATAGTTCAGCTTAAAGGATTTGACCAAGGATTGCCATTCTATTTACAAGAAAGAGTGATTCTTCTAAGTCACTCTAATGATATGTCATTTGGCAATGAGCATGAAACCAATAGATTTTATTTTATAAACACAGAAAACTTAAAAAAACTTTGGAATAGTAACAAACGTATTTTTATTGTGGCGTATGTAAGCCAAAAAGAAGAAATTAAGTCTATAAGTGGCAGAAAGGTAGAACCTCTTATCGTTATTGGTAATAAATGTATTTATTCAAATAAGCCCTTTTCAATGAAGGGGGTAACTCAAGGTGTTTAGAAAATTTTCAGCATGGATTATCGTCCCTTGTTACAATGAAGAAAAAAGGCTTAGTATAAAATTATTTACAGAATTTCTTGCTTCCCATCAAGACATCGGCATATGTTTTGTTAATGATGGAAGCCATGATAGAACAATTAGAGTGCTAGAAAATATCCAAAAAGAATTCCCAACACAAGTAGCACTTCTGAACAGTAGAAAAAATAGAGGAAAGGCAGAAGCTGTTAGGTCGGGCTTTTTTTATGTATCGCAATTATCTTATTCTCAATACATAGGATTCTGGGATGCAGATCTTGCTACTCCTCTTTCAGAAATCGAAGATTTTATTCAAATACTCAATTCTAATAAAAATATTATTATTGCCAGTGGTTCAAGAATTTCTCGTATGGGAGCTCTTATTGAAAGAACTTTTTTACGAAATTTAGAAGGGAAAATTTTTGCAATCCTTTCTTCGTTTGTACTTGGGTTAAAATTTAGAGATACACAATGTGGAGCTAAAGTAATTGAACGGGAAACAGCCCTCAAAATTTTTACGGCTCCATTTATAAGCAGATGGTGTTTTGATGTTGAAATTTTCGCCAGACTCCGAAATTTACTTGGGCAAACACGGGTAAAAGAAACCATTTATGAAGTCCCCTTACAACAATGGAAGGAAATCCCTGAATCTAAAATTCGCTTTAAAGATAGTATGAAAATGATTCTTGATCTTGGGAGAATTTTCATTCACTATAGAGGGAGATCTCGTCATGAAACCTTTTACCTTTAAAAACATCTCCCCTCATCCTTTTCTATTTGACTTTACCTTTGTAAAATATTGCATTATCGGAGTCATAAACACTATTTTCTGTTTCTCCACAATCTTCGTGCTCATGTACTTTTTAAAAATAAACTACTTAATGAGCAATATAGTAGGTTACGCGGTGGGATTAATAATTTCTTTTTCTCTTAATAAATATAAGAACTTCAAAAGTAGAGGTTCTTTAAAAAAAGAATTCCCTCTTTTTTTAGCAGCGTTCGGATGTGCTTATTCTACTAATATTATTATTCTTTGGATTGCAGCAGAGTTTTTTCATGTCAACAAGATCTTTAGTCAGATAATAGCTGGCATCGCATACACTATAGTATTCTATTTTTTTATTAAATTAATAGTATTTATTAAACAATAAGATATAAAGTCTTTTATATTACGTATCAAAGGGGATGTGAAAATTATTCGTCTTTTACTCGTTGAAGATGATCAGATGATTGGAGAAGAAATCCAAACCGGCCTTTCTTATAGAGGTTTTACTGTCGAGTGGGTAAGAACAAAAAGTTCAGGAGAGGAAGCTTTAAAAATTGATGATTTTGACCTTCTAATCCTTGATCTCGGCCTTCCTGACGGATCTGGGCTAGAACTGTTACAAACACTAAGAAGAAACAAAAATGGAATACCAACAATTATTCTTACAGCACTTGATGCCATATCAGACAGAATTAGTGGTCTAGATGCAGGCTCTGATGACTATATGGTAAAGCCCTTTGATCTTGATGAGTTAGCCGCTCGAATCAGGGCTCTTTTAAGAAGATATGCTGGAAGAGTTCGTTCAACAATAGAATATAACCATATTTCAGTCGATCCATCTTCTATGGAGGTAACCTCAAATGGGAAAGTAGTACACCTTTCTAGAAATGAATATATCCTTCTCGTCACTTTTCTAGAAAACCCTGATAGGATTTTTTCTAGAACAGAATTGGAAAAAATTCTTTATGGATGGGAACAAGAGGTAGAAAGCAACACAATCCAAGTATATATCCATAGTCTAAGAAAAAAATTTAGCGATAAGAAGTTTATCCATAATGTTCATGGGGTAGGATATATCTTAAAAAAGAGGGGCTCATGATGTCTATTAAGAAAAGACTCTTCTTAGGCCTTCTTATAGGGGCTACTTTCAGCATATCCTTAATAACGCTCATCCTTTTTTTTGAGATAAAAGACGAGGTCTATGAAATTATGGATTACCAAATGGAACAATTAGCTTTTATGCATAGGCTTCAAAACTACCCCCGACAGATAAATACAAAAAGTGGATTTGAAGAAGACAAAATAGACTCTCTCGTTCAAATCTGGGATAAATCAACTACACTCATTTATAGTTCCGATAGTTCTTTATCCTTTCCTATAACAACTCAAAGCGGTTTTTCCATAATAACTTGGAAAGGAGAAAAATGGAGAATTCTTTTAGAAAAAGGGCAAGAAACAATACAGATAGTCCAAGCAATGAAGTTAAGAGAAAAAGTCATTTTTTCTATTACTACCAAATTTATTTTTATAATGCTTATTTTCTTATTCTTTTTAGGAGGCTGGGTTTTACTCGTTATTAAAATTAGCTTTAATCCATTGAATAACGTTCGCAAACAAATAGGTGAAAGAAAAGCCTCTTTACTTACACCTATCTATGATAAGAACGTTCCAGAAGAAATACGTCCCCTTATAAAAGAATTAAACTCTCTTCTTTCTCGTCTTGATAAGGCTTTAAAAAATCAAAAACGATTCCTAGCTGACGCAGCTCACGAATTAAGAACCCCTATTACAGCACTAGGTCTTCAAATTCAAAATGCACGTTACGCCACTTCAGAAGAAGAAAGAACCTTAGTTATTCAAAAATTAAAACGAGGAATTAATCGGGCTAGTGCTGTAATTAATCAATTACTCGCTATATCCCGGATGGAATCTGATTTCTTAGAAAATGAGGTCATGAGTATTGATATAGAGGAATTAATTTCAAGAGTATTATTAGATTATTCTATGATAGCTGCAGAACAAAACATAACGATAACATTCCAACCTCAAAGAGGGGCTACTCTTTTACAAGGAAATGCAAAAAGTTTAGAAGTAATGCTTTCATCACTTCTTGATAACGCTATTAAATACTCCCCTTCAAAAGCGAACATTTGGATATATACGTTAAGAAATACTAATGGAGTTACCATTTCTATAATAGATCAGGGCCCTGGCATTCCAACAGAAGAAAGAAAAAAAGTCTTTGAAAGGTTTTATCGATACAAAGGAGAAAGTGTACAGGGAAGTGGCTTAGGATTGTCGATAGTAAAAGATATCGCTGATTTTCATGATGCAACTATCTCTCTTGAAGATGGATTCGACGGGAAAGGATTAAAAGTCAGTGTATTTTTCCCTTTTAGAGCTAACTGAAGATTGTCAATTATTTTAGCTTCAGCAAAAATTTTTTCTTAGCAAAATTAAGTTAATAACAAATTACAAAATAAATTGTTTAAAAATTCATTAATATTTTACAAGCAGCATCTACAACACTTTGATCTCCACCAGCAAATCTGCTACAAACAAAAGGAGGAGTATCATGAAAAGAATGGAGTTAGCAAGGATTCTGCGAAAACCCGGAGAAAGCATACCTATAAAATTTGGTGATCCTCATCATGACCAATGGATTTTTGACATGTATGGTGGCGAACAAATCGTTAAAGAAAAATTGCCTGTTCTCTATAATGCTTTACGAACAACGGCATTGATTTCCCAAGGGGAAGTTAAGGAGAAAGAGACAGAAGGATTCGAAGATGGAGCTGAAATAGGAATCATCAAATGGGATAAGGAAAGCCACTCTCTCGTAATCAAAGCATCAACATCTCTCGTTTCAAAAGCTCTTTATATAGACGAAAAAATCGAAGTACGCACGTCAAAAGATGAACATGTAGCTACCTTTGCCCAAACGACTGAGGAGACAGATCACACGAAACTGGTACTCTGTTCTGATTTCGATCCTGCGGACTATGCCTCAAACGTACTGGAAATAGACTATACTTCCCATTGGGCAGAAGCGACAAATGGACAACTTAAAGGATTTCTGAGCAGCCGCAATATAGAGTCGCAAATATATCTATCTGGCGAAGTAAAAGAAGTACACTTACTAAAACCCGTCAAAAAGGATTCCACCCAAGAGAGCCCCATCAATATTTGCTACAACCGCAGACCTGTTGCCGAAGAGGAAATTGATTACATCTATGAGGAAAGCTTCGATCCTGCTGCTGGAAAACAACGTCTCTTCGCGCCTCTCTCCGCATGGGTGGAGTTCGAAGATGACAGTGATCCTTTTAGATGTATTGATCTTAGTACCTTTGATCTGAAACTAGACTGCCAAAATGGTATTGCACGCTACACGAAGACAGACAGAGAAATTCCGCTGCAAGACAGGTTCGTTAAAGGTCAGGATGCACCGGCAAAGTACACAAATGGTTTTTTCTTCGACCTTGATCCAGACTGGAAGACAAATGTTCCTTCTAACCGATTACCTCAAAAAGACAAAGTCGACATCTACTTCACTGTTCAATATGTAAGAGAGAGCGGTGATAGAGGCAGCATACAGATCAGTAGCACGCTGGCCCCCCCTATACCTTCTAATGCCGCCCTTTCCAGATGCCTGCATATTCTGTGGGGATGCTTGTCTAAGGGAACTAAAATTCTCATGGCTGACGGATGTGAACGCCCTATCGAAACTATAAAGATCGGTGACTTAGTACAGATGAACACCAACGGTTATACTGCTGTAGTAACACAATGTATTAGGGGTAATGAAAAAGATGACATGATCCACTTCCACACACTAAACGGTCTTGACCTTGTCTGCACTAAAGACCATCCGATTGTTACTGACAAGGGAGCTATGAGAGCATCAGAAGTAACTGGCAACTGCCACTTTATACATCAAACTGGAGAAATCCTTAAACTTACAGGCATATGGGAAGTGCCCGGCGACGAGGTTTATAACTTGGAACTATGCCCCCAAGAAAATGATCCTTCCTCAAAAGAAGGCTGTACTTTTTTCGCTGAAGGTATCCTTGTAGGAGACAACAATATGCAAGCACTAGTAAAAGCACCTACGAATGAGATATTCGACAATCCCCACAGAGATAGCGCCGCAGTCAAGCAAACTCTGTGGGAGGCAATGAAATGAGCCATCAGAGAAGAAGTTTTTTCTCTCTGAAATGCAACCCTCCCGACTGTGCCATCATAAATGATCCCCCACTCATATCCCTATGCGGCAGTACTCCTTTCACCCTTAGCGCAAGATTCTATATCTCTAGCCGGGAATCAAATGCCACGATAATCACCCAAGAAGGCGTTTTTTCCTTAGAAATAGTAAAGGGTGCTCTTCGTTTTTTCTCAAAGGGACTAGGAACCTTCACTCTTGACATCGCTAAAGACCCTCTTGCAGAAAGGGACTGGAACAAAGTTGACATCGTCTACGACAAAACCAACGTCATAATATATTTACAAGGTTTTCCCGCACTGTCAGCCAAAACATCTTCCTCTCAATCTTCTTTCATCGACAAGAATACTCCATGGAAAATGGGCCTTATGGAGGGCTATTTACAAGATGTGGAGTTCTACTCCCAAGCTCTAGATAAAGATGAAGTACAAAAACTCTTCTTCTCCAATCATCATATTTCCCGAGATAAGATTGAATTATGGGCCGATTTTGGGGAGTACGAACCGCTTGACCGCAGTTCCCGTAAACATAAGCTACAGCTGACGGGAGGTTGCGACATAGTGAATCTGGTATATGGTATTACGCCGGGGAAAGAAGGTTGTATTGTTCCTATAGGAACCGCTCCCGTCAACCCAGGAAGTAAAGAGTGTTCAACGTTCACATTATTAGCTAAAGTGTATCTTGGCATTACGACAGAGGATAATGACACATATATCTTTTGTAACGGCACACCTGAAAAACCAGGATCCGTATGTTTGGGTTTATCCGATAAACAGACTCGCCCATTTTTTTCATTGGGAGAGAAACGTTTTACCTTCGACAGAGAGATCAAAGCTCAGAGATGGATAGACCTAACCGCGACTGTCTCTAGTACCTCAGTAAGCCTTTACATAGATGGATCCCCCGCTGGGAGCCATACCATCTCAACGTCCCCAGCAAGAACAGAAGGAGCCGAAATATACTTGGGCAACTGTCAGAAGGGAAGAACTTTCAACAACGGCCTCCAAGGACATCTGGATAGTATCTGTATCTTTTCCTCTGCCTTGACAGCAGAGAAGCTAACGGAATACGCTGATGTAGCACCTTACTACTTCGCCCCCGATCTAAAGGCTCTATGGATATTTTCTCAAGAAGGCAACGGCGCAGAGATCCTCCATGGTGGGAACCTCGCATATTCGAAAACAGAAGTAACCCTTATTGAAAATACTGTCTTAGACAGAGAACTACCTCCGTTCGAATTCGCCATGCCCGATAATGAAACAGGATTTAGCAACATGGAAGAATGGCAAAATCGTTTCGCCGCTGAAGTCTTCCTGCAAATATTGCATTCCGTAACAGGTCTTGAAGCTACGAGGGGATTTAAAGACGAGGAGAAACAGAAACTCAACGGTTCAATGTCGCTACTACTGAGGAATTGCTTAACTTCTGATCCTTCACTATCGAATCTAATGATAGAAGACGAGCCAGATTCTAAAGATATTCTCGAGTTTATTCTTGCCATATACGGGTGCTTTGAACTGAGCGTTATACTATACTCGTTTTATTGTGCTTGGATCACACATAACCCCTTTGGGACAAGACCCTTCATGGTACGATTCCTCTATTGTGTAAGCAAATGCATAAAAAGTCCGGAATATCTTGCAGCAAATGGAGCCTTTATCCTGGCTGTCAGTAGAGGAATAAAGGGATACAGGGAAATACACCATTTTCCCAACACCGATCCATCTCAACCTACTGGTAGCGAAGAGTGCACCCTTTTAGTTAAATCCATCGCCTTCTACGATGAAACACTTATCGATGCAGGAGCGCTGTTAGGGAGACCTGATTTCGACCATGATCCTGTGCTTCCTGAATGGAATTCTTCGGAACTTAAGAACGCATCGATTCTCTATCATAATCAGGGAGAAAAGACAGAAAACATATTCGTCAAGGCAACCCTCAACTGCAACAATTTCACCAATGAGAAAATTGTTGTCACTATAGGTGCCAGGACACCTGAGAAATCCCTTTTAGGAAGAATCCCAGAGATAAACTTTACAGTTACGAAAAGCGGAAACTATACTGTTAAACTTCCTTTGAAGGATAATACTCTTTCTGGAGCACATTCCCAATGTTACACTCAACAATGGGAATGGTATTTCAAGGTAAAAGGAAAAGTCGAACCGCTGGGAACCACAGAACATAAAATCTACGTCATCTTAGGAAAGCCCTTATCTCCATGGACAACAGAGAAAGATACTGCCAACTTGCCTGTCTACCCCATGATAGACTTATGCAACGAAGTGACCAAACAGGAGTGTACGGAGACTGCAAAAGATAGAAAATTTGCGTCTCAGTTCGTAAAATGGTTCAGAAGCTGCGGGAAATTTGCTTCCAGAGAAAGGCTAGATAGCCCACAGAATGCAAGATGGACCAATTTCCACCGCATCCTTACCATAGACGGCAAGGCTATCTTGACATCTATTCAAAACTTCGAAAAAACCCAAAAAACCGAGAACAAGGCCGCTTTCAACGATTTGGAAACAGCTTGTTTCCACTGCCTACTTGCCCGATTGGAAGGAGTGGAAGGCATAAAGATTCTGGAACTTTCTCCAGGACATAATGTATCAGGATTCTTGCTTAGAGGCGGTAAAGGACCTGACGGCATCGTTATGGAAAAAGGAATAAGGGGAACCTATTCCGTCTGCGGAATCTATCCTGGAAGTGGCAAAATTCCACAAATTTGGGATGCTTTCCTGCAGTTGAAGGGCTCCGACAACAAATGGATAACCGCAACCGGTATAGCCTTTGGAGCTGGTGATAGGAAAAGTGATTTAGTAGGAACAAAAGATGATAAACAATATCGCTCTCTTTTATGTATGCCGTTCAACACTTGCCAAGTGGGATTAAAAATAAATGTTCTTAAAATGAACACACTCCCTCTCACAAAGATAACGTCAGGGAATCCAGTTTTGGATATAACTCCGGGCAGACTAGATTTTGACAAATCGGTACAAGAGGGAATAAAACTCAACCCATTTCAAGTTAGATGCCATGCAATAAGTTACGAGTCAATAGAGAAAGCTATCGTTCTCTGCATCAACACAGCAAACGAGAATGCCTCACACATTGCCAAAGAAGATTATGTTAATCTACTTGAAAATTTATGCAGAGCGGTGACGCTTACCCCTGAAGGAGAGGTCCCCCTCTCAACAACAATGGAAGGCTCGACATTTCTTGAACTTGCATTTCTGGAAGAAGATTTTAACTTTCCTCTTGACGATGAGGGCAAGAAAGACATTGTGGAATATTGTAATCAACTTCTCTATTCATTGAATAGCTGTCTACCTAATCTTCGAACAGGGATGTCCGACTGGAACTCTTCAATTGGAGCTAATCTAGACTTGGAAGAATGGATCCATGTAACTGGAGATGGAGAACAGTGTTATGTAGACTGTGCCTGGGATAATCCGGATATCTTTGAAATTCTGGAAAATACTATTTTGTCAGGGCTGCCTGTTCCTCCAAACGTAGGTTTTTATATCAGAAACACAAAGGATTGCCACCGTCTCTTCCATTTGAGGGAATTCCTTCTCGGTATTCGCAATAAAGGTGCTTCTCCATTAAAACAAAATCCATTCATATTACGTATGGCCCATGTAGATCTATATAACGAACTTCTTCAAGATAAAATCAGTGACCCAAGAAAAAGGATACGCTCTTCTTCCAACAACAATTGGCGTTTAAACGATTATATTCGGCATAACATGTCATCATCTTATCCGCAAGAAGAGCCTATTTACTTCTTGGCTAAAGATAGTAATGGTAATCTATTTTGGCTACAATGGCCTAACGCACAATACATGTATAATATTCCATTACCTGCTAATAATTAACATACATTTTCGTACGTTAATACTCAGAAGCACCAAAAGGACAAAAAAGAATCCCTTGCGATTGCAAGGGATTCTTATATGCAAAAACATCTTGAATTCTAAAATTTGGCTCCTCGGGCAGGACTCGAACCTGCAACCTAGTGGTTAACAGCCACCCGCTCTGCCGATTGAGCTACCGAGGAATATCAAAACTCGTTTATTAAACACCTAATATACTCTTTTGGCAAGTCCCTTTAAGGAAGAAACGCACCAAGTTCTATGAATATAAATATTTTAGTGATGCCTGAAAACTATCGACCATTTTTTCAATTTCAGCAACCTTATATTCTTTTTTCATCAACGTACCAAGCATTCCGCAGTACGTATATACGGTCAGATCACTTAAAATTTTTATCTGTTCTTCTGTATATTTTGTGCTGGAGTGTTTTATATAGTTTTTGTTTTCAAAGAAAAGCTCCCCCATTTGAAGCATAAGTTGAGATACTTCTCCTACGTTAAAGACATCCATATCAAAAATATAATAATAATCTTTTATTATCTGATACACCTGATCTCTATAAGGACCTATAAAAAGTTGAGCGAATATCTCTGGCGTAAAGAATGAAGAACGAGCGATATTTGCCCACATTTGTATGGCAATTTCAAGAGAGTTGTTACTCAATCTTTTAAAGTATTTGAAGTCCTCTACGTAAGGTTCCAAATAACCAATGCACGCATAGGTCAATAAATGATCGAAGTTTTCAAAATGTCGATAGAGGGCTGCAGAGCTATAACCAGTTTTTGCTGCTACTTTACGTATAGTAACGTTGGTAATTCCCTGATCTCCAATCATATCGTAGGTAGTTTTTATTAAAATTTTTTTAACTGCCTTATTACTCATTAACATATCCACCTCTCGTATAAAACCGGCGTTAGCAATGAAGCTCTATAAGAGCCATAAACATTAATTGTTATCATCTTACCGCAGAAGACAAAGAGAAGATAGTCTTGAAGACTGGATAAAAGAAACCCTGTGCCTGATTAGATAAAACCAGCTCTAATCAGAGACAGGGTCGTTATTAATAGCAAATAAATTTTTATCTTTCCTCAGTGAAGCTAAGACATTATAGTGTTAATTTTTATTCACTAGCATCAACACTGTTATCTTTATATGTAAGTTTGGCAAATAACATCGTACCGAAAATAGGAACCAAAATATTTATGATATATGGATCTAACGGAAGCCAATTAAACAACCCTTTGTTATACAGAGTCAAACAGAGAATGCCGAGCCCCATACCACATACACCAGACTTCACATCGTCCAATGAAAACTGGGCAAAAACTGCACCAAACAGGGCCGGAAGCAAAAATGAAAAAGAATCGGTAACATTTTTGGGAAGCATAGCAATAAGCTTGGTTCCTACGATAACTCCTACAACAAGCAAAATAATATTAACAAAAACTGAGGCTCCTACGCCTATCGTCGATATAACCGAGCCCTCTTCAGATCCAACTTCCGTATTTGTCGCTTTAAGAGCTGCTGCTGCGCAAGGAATTCTAAGATTACTTATATTTCCAGATAAGAAAGAAAAATATGTTCCTGGAATACCGAGTATCGGAAAGAAAGAAATAGGCTCAATGAACCACCATACTGCATTCACGGATAACTGGGCTACCAATGCAACCATAAGAGGCCCTTTCTCGGGAACGATATTAAAAAGGTATGTAACTGCCAAGGCAGGAAAGAAAACGAGGAAAGCACCTATCCAGCATGTCCATTTTCCGGCCTTTGTAATTTGTGGAATATATGTATCGTTATAGTAGTTTTTCATCGTTTTTTCCTCCTAGATAAGTACTGCGCACAAAACGCCGCCTACCATAGCTATCGTAAGTCCCCACTCGTTCAACCATTTCTTTTTCGTTTTCTTGTAACAAATCATAATAGCCAACATAAGGAGGAACCCCGCCGACAAAGCAACTGTCTTTCCATCCATACTAATTGCATATCCTGCATTTAAGTATCCATAGGCTCCCAACATTGCAGCTGTTGATATAACAGGAACCATTCTAGAAGCACCGCCAGTAAATTTATTTTTGAACTTATCCATTTTGTCTGTAATCAAGGCGGTAAAAACAATCCATCCAATGCAACCTACTGCCATTGCCCATAAGGTTGTTACAAAAACACCTTGAGGAATAGAGGGATCTGTGAGCACTACTCCGTAAGCATCAGCAGCAAATTGAGCCGCAAGCAATTCATAAGCTACATTACCGATATATGCCAATCTCATTAATGCAGTGGGGCCACCTACAACAATAAGCAAAGAAACCATTCCAATAACGATGACTATCGATGGACCTATTGAGGAAATAGAGCCTGTTATAAACGCTGTTTTCATTTTTTCCTCGCTTATTCCCATCTCTTTTCCTGCTTTAAAGCTCTTTTTCAAAAAGATTATGGTTTGAAATAACACTAATCCGACCGCAAGTGCTGTTATCCCCCAAAGAAGAGGACTATTTGCTATCGATGCGTAGCTTTCCATATGCCTATACCTCCATGTTTTCTGTTATTTTGTCCATGATCCCGGTTAGTAATTCAACCCCGATACATAGACATTCTTCGTCAACGTCAAATAATGGATGATGGAATGTAATTTTGCCCAAATCATCTACTTTAGAGGTTCCAAAATAAAAATAACTTGCTTTAGATTTCAAACCATAATATGCAAAATCGTCATACCCCATCTCAGGCAGTTCCATATACGAGACATTTTCAGCACCCAGAACTTCATTTCCTACAGATTCAAAAATATCAATCATGTCGTCTTCGTTTTTAAGTGCAATGCTTATAGTCTCTATATCAATTTCAGAGGAACACCCTCTTAATACACAGACACTCTCAAGTATTTCTTTTATTCTCTTCAAGACAAAGGTTCTGACTTCACTATCAAAGGTCCTGACCGTTCCGCTCATAGTGACTACAGGAGGAATAACGTTT
>Ga0172377_10001346_pt1 | contig 24673 bp, 23 predicted proteins | sample Pumphouse3metaG_FD_119749 | JGI IMG/M metagenome (GOLD analysis project Ga0172377, IMG submission 119749) | Leachate microbial communities from a municipal landfill in Southern Ontario, Canada - Pumphouse #3 metaG | ecosystem: Engineered > Solid waste > Landfill > Unclassified | place: Canada... | reverse complement strand
GTTCTACCGCGCGCGCATCTGCGCTTATAAGCTCCTGCATTGCGCGCACGGCCGGGCCGGTGATGGGGATGGCGTCTTCCGGAAGGGGGCCGCATACCCGGCAGACAAGGCCTCCCAGGGACGGGCTGAAGAAGAGTTCCGTAGAGTTGTTTTGCGGAGCGCCGCAGCGGAGGCATCTATCAAGGATGGGTTCGTAGCCCAGCGCCTTCATAAACTGCAGCTCAAACATAAGTGTTATCTTCTCCGGGTCGTTCGGCCGCTCCATAAGGTAGAGTGTGGAGAGGAGAAGATCAAAGATATTTGGGTTTGGGTCCCGTTCTTCCAGCATTTTATCTACAAGCTCTGCCAGGTAGGTGGCGTGGGCAACTTTTGAGAGGTTTGTATGTATGCTGGGGAAGGATTCTTTTATTTCTACCTGCGAAAGTACGTCCAGGGTGCGTCCTGTTGCAAGCTGGTACCGCCCGTAGGCCAAAAGTTCCGTGGCGGCGGCGAAGCGGGAGAGTCCCTTGCGGGCGCCTTTTGCTATGGCGCCCAGCTTTCCGTACTCCCGCGAGTAGAGCGTGACTATGCGGTCTGTCTCACCAAAGTTCATCCGCCTTAAGACTATTGCGCTTGTTGTATAAACCGGCATGTTGTTCCTGTTACTTTACGCCTTTTAGCAGCATGTCCGGGTCGTAAGTCTGCATAAGGGTGATGCCTGCGCTTGTACCAAGCCGGCTGGCGCCTGCATCAAGCAGGTTCATGGCCTGCTCAACCGTGCGGATGCCGCCCGCGGCCTTTACGCCTATTGTAGGCCCTACCACGCTTCTTATAAGCTTTATATCTTCCACCACGGCGCCGTTTGGTGCAAGCCCTGTGGCGGTTTTAATAAAATCCACCCCGGCTTCACGGCAGATTTCGCAGGCCTTTACCTTCTCTTCTGTAGAGAGGAGCGGGGTTTCTATAATCACTTTTACAAGGGTGCTCCCGGAATCCTGCGTCATGCCGGAGAAGTTTGTGGCATCTACAATATCGGCAAGTTCGCGTTTTACAAAATCATAATCCCCGGTTTTAAGCGCCCCAACGTTCATTACCACGTCTATCTCTTCTGCGCCGTTTGCAACCGCGTTTTTGGATTCGTTGATTTTTGTTACGCGGGTGTTGGCTCCATAGGGGAAACCCACAGTGGTGCAGATTTTAACATCGCTTCCCTGAAGCTGCGTTACGGCAAGCCTTACCCAGAACGGAAAGATGACGGCTGCCGCAAAATGGTACTTTCTTGCGTCTTCGCAGAACTTTATTATGTCCTGCTTGGTTGCGGTGGGCTTAAGCAATGTGTGGTCTATAAGCTTTGCGAATTGTTCTTTTGTATACACTTACCAGCTCCCTTTCACCATATGTTCTACGCTTGAATTCTCTTTACTTATCCAGCGTGCCGGATTTAAGGCTTTTTACCAGTTTGTGCACGTTTTCTAATAGCTCTTTTGTGCCTGAATACCGGGCTATGGTATCTACAAGCACGCTTCCTACAATTGCGCCGTCTGCATAACTGCATACATCCTGTACATGTTTGCGGTTTGAGATGCCAAAACCCACTGCAACCGGCTTGTCCGTGCGGCCTTTTACGGCCTCTGCCAGTTTGCGCGCGTCCAGGGACATCTCTGTTCCGGCGCCGGTTATTCCCGTCCTTGATATACAGTATATGAAACCTGATGCCAGATTAGCAACCTTTTCTATGCGATCCTCCCGGCTTGTGGGGGCAAGAAGGAAGATTGTATCTAATTCTGCATCATCTGCAGCCTTCTTCCAGACCGCTGCTTCTTCTGGGATGATATCCGTTACTATAACCCCGTCTGCCCCGGCGCGGGCGGCGTCCCGGGCAAAGCGTTCTGTCCCGTAGTGAAAGACCGGGTTGTAGTAGGTCATGAACACTATGGGTATCTGAGATTCACGGCGCACACTACGCACCAGCCCCAGCACAGCGGGGATGTTGGTGCCCTGCGCAAGGGCGCGCATGGATGCAGCCTGAATGCTCGGCCCGTCTGCAATGGGATCGCTGAACGGTATACCTATCTCTACCACATCTGCCCCGGCCTTGTCCAATTCCAGGATTATTTTAAGGGTTGTTTCTATATTTGGGTCGCCTGCCGTAATAAAGGTGACAAGCCCGCCCTCTCCCAGTTTTTTAAGTTCAGAAAAACGCCTGCCTATTCTTGTCATCTCTTCTCCTCCGGCAGGCCCATGTTAAGAATTTCCGAAACCTGCTCGCAGTCTTTATCTCCCCTGCCGGATAGGTTTATTACCACTATTTCATCTTTTGAAAGAGCAGGGGCAAGCTTTCTGGCGTAGGCCACGGCATGCGATGACTCTAACGCTGGTATTATACCCTCTGTTTCAGCAAGCCATTCAAAGGCGGAGAGGGCTTCTGCATCTGTGGCGGAAACATATTCTGCCCGGCCTGTGTCTTTTAGCCAGCTGTGTTCCGGCCCTACTCCGGGATAATCCAGTCCGGCAGAGACGGAGTGCGTCTCCATAACCTGGCCGTTTTCATCTTGAAGAAGGTAGCTTTCTGTGCCATGCAGGATTCCGGGCGAGCCGGCGTTAAGTGTGGCGGAGTGCCGTCTGGTCTCTATTCCGCTTCCGGCGGCTTCAACGCCCACAAGGCGGACCTGGGGGCTCTCTATCATGGGGTGGAAGATTCCCATGGCGTTGCTTCCGCCCCCCACGCAGGCCACCACGTAATCCGGGAGCCTGCCCTCCCGTTCTATTATCTGCTCCCTGACTTCACGGCCTATTACAGATTGAAAATCCCTCACCATTTTGGGGAAGGGGTGCGGCCCGGCCACTGTGCCGAAGATGTAGTGCGTGTTTTCTACGTTTGTAACCCAATCGCGCATGGCCTGGTTAATGGCGTCTTTAAGAGTCTTTGAGCCGGAGGAGACGGAGTTTACCTTTGTGCCCAGAAGCTGCATTCTAAAGACGTTTAAGGCCTGCCGCCTAACATCTTCTGCGCCCATGTATATCTCGCACTGGTAGTTAAAGAGCGCGCAGGCGGTGGCGGTGGCCACTCCGTGCTGACCGGCGCCCGTTTCTGCTATAATTCTGGGCTTTCCCATTCTTTTTGCAAGGAGGATTTGGCCCATGCAGTTGTTCATTTTGTGAGAGCCGGTGTGGCAGAGGTCTTCCCGCTTTATATAGATCTTTGCGCCTCCAAGCTCACGGGTTATGTTCTCTGCAAAGTAGAGCGGAGTTGGGCGGCCTATGTAGTTTTTTAAGTAGTAGCTTAATTCTTCTTGAAAGGCCGGATCAACCTTTGCCTTTTCGTATTCACGGGACAGCTCTGTAAGCGCCGGAACAAGCGTCTCCGGCACAAATCTGCCGCCAAACTCTCCAAAATGCCCCATCTCATCCGGCAGGCTGTTAGCTCTCTCTGACATTTTTTATAAACTCCTCTATTTTGCGATGGTCTTTTATGCCGGGGGATGCCTCTACACCGGATGAGACGTCTACGGCATACGGATGCACTTTGCGGACGGCCTCACCCGCGTTCTCCGGGGAAAGGCCCCCTGCCAGTATAACCGGCTTTTTTGTCTCTTTTGCCAGAATTGCCAGGTTCCAGTTGAAGGTGCGGCCCGTGCCGCCCAGAGCGCCCTCTACGTGGGTATCCAGAAGCAGGGCGGAGCATTTAAGCTCTGCGGCCGCGCGGATGTCTTCTTCCCGGCGAACCCTTATCCCGCGGATGATGCGCCACCTGGGTTCGTGCGGCCAGGCAAACTCCCCTTCATAGCCGTGCAACTGAACTGCATCCAGGCCCGCGGCATCCATTATTCTGCAAATGCTGTCTGCGCTCTCCCCGGCAAAGACTCCCACGGTGGTTATAAACGGCGGAAGCGTGCTCACTATCTCTGCGGCGGCATCCGGGCTTATTCGGCGGGGGCTTTCTGCAAAGACAAAGCCCAGCGCATCCGCCCCGGCGCGCACCGCCGCCGCTGCATCTGCCATGTTTGTGATTCCGCAGATTTTAATCTTTACCATAAACGGTCACTCTCCCAGAAGCATGCGCACGCCGTCTCCGGGATTGGGCTGCCTCATAAGGGATTCGCCCACAAGAACGGCGCGCACCCCGGCGGATTTTACTTTTAGCACGTCATCCCGGGTGAAGATACCGCTCTCGCTTACAAGCGTCACCCCGGGCGGAACCTTTGCGGCAAGCCGGAGGGTGGTATTAAGCGAGGTTTCAAAGGTCTGCAGGTTGCGGTTGTTTATGCCCACTATCCGGGCCTTTGCCAAAAGCGCCTCATCCAGCTCTTCTGCGGTGTGCGCTTCTACCAGAGAGGCCATTCCCAATTCATCTGCCACGCCCTTAAGCTTGCGGAGCAGGCCCGGCGGAAGGGCGGCCGCTATAAGGAGCACGGCATCTGCGCCCGCTGCTCTGGCTTCAAATATTTGGTAAGGGTCTATTATAAAATCTTTTCTAAGAATGGGCAGGCTTACGGCGGCCCTTATAGCTTTAAGGTAGTTTAAGCTGCCCTGAAAGTACTTTTCATCTGTAAGCACGGAGATAGCGGCGGCACCGGACGATTGATAGGCGCGGGCTATATCCGCCGGGCAGAAATCCGGCCGGATAAGCCCCTTGGAGGGCGATGCCTTTTTTACCTCTGCAATAATAGCAATGTCTCCCCCGGCGGAGAGGAGGGCCTGTTCAAAATCTTTAGGGTGGGGCGCAGAGCGCGCCAGGCGTTCCATCTCTGCAAGGGGCATGTTTTTTTTGCAGGCCTCTATGAATGGGAGCTTATCTGTGAGGATTTTATCTAATATCAATTTCGCCCAACCTTTGGCTGAGTTTAACCAGCCCGTTCAGCACATCTCTTGCCTGTCCGTTATCTATGGTTTCGGCGGCCTTTGCTATGCCGCCCTTCAGGGTGGAGGCCTTCTCTGCAACATAGAGCGCGGCTCCGGCGTTTAGAAGGACTATATTCCTTCTAGGCCCCTGCTCCCCGTTCAGGATAGATGTAATAACCCGGGCGCTCTCTTCTGCCCCGCCGCTTATTTCAATATCGTCCTTTAGGGCGGCGGGGATTCCCATCTCTTCCGGGGAGATTTGGTAGGTTGCAAGCCCGCCGTCTTTTATTTCTGTAATCTGCGTCTTTTTTACAGTGGTTAGTTCGTCTATGCCGTCCAGCCCGTGAGCTACAATGGCCCTGTTGCTCCCAAGCCGCAAAAGCGCGGCGGCCATAAGCTCTGTAAGACGTGCTTCGCTTACGCCCAGGAGCTGCTTTTTTGCATCTGCGGGATTGGTGAGCGGGCCCAGTATGTTAAAGGCCGTTCTTATGCCTATCTCTTTTCTGGGTATAATGGCATGCTTCATGGAGGGGTGGTGAGAGGGGGCAAACATAAAGCCTATGCCCACTTCATCCAGGCATTGGCCCACGGCCTCTGCAGAGAGGGTAATATCCACGCCCAGAGCCTCCAGCACGTCTGCGCTGCCGCACTTGCTTGACATGGCCCTGTTCCCGTGCTTGGCAACCGGCACGCCCGCCCCCGCCACTATAAAGGCGGCTGCAGTTGAAATGTTAAAGGTATTGCTGTGGTCTCCGCCGGTTCCGCAGGTATCTATCATAGAAGAGGGGTTGTGCTTTGTGGGAATTTTTATGCTCATCTTCCGCATAACCTTTGCAAAGCCGGTAATCTCTTCCACGGTTTCGCCTTTCATGCGGAGGGCGGTGATAAGGCTTGCCACCTGGGACGGGGTTGCTTCCCCGCTCATTATCTCTTGCATGCAAAAGGCGGCTTCGTCTTCTGAAAGGTTCAGCCCCTCTACTACTTTTTTAATGGCATCTCTTATCATACCGGTATCTCCCTGCCTGCCTGCGCAAAGTTTTTTAGCATGTCCTTTCCATACTCTGTAAGTATGGATTCCGGGTGGAACTGCACCCCTTCTATTGCAAACTCTTTATGACGGATGCCCATAATCTCTCCCTGTTCTGTCTTTGCGGTGACTTCAAGGCATGAAGGCAGGGATGCAGGGTCTATTAAAAGCGAATGGTAGCGTATTGCCCTGAGCGGGTTGGGGAGGCTGTTGAAGATCCCCTTTCCGTCATGATGTATCATGGATGTTTTGCCGTGCATAAGGCGCTCCGCCCGCACAATCTCTGCTCCAAATGCGTAACCTATGCTCTGATGGCCCAGGCAGACACCCAGGATGGGCAGCTTCCCTGCAAAGCGGCGGATTGCTTCTACGGAGATTCCCGCCTCTTTGGGCGTGCATGGGCCGGGGGAGATGATTAACCGGTCTGGCTGAAGGCGTTCCATCTCTTCTATGGAGATTTTATTGTTGCGGTAGATGCGAAGGTCTTCTCCCAGCTCCCCAAGGTACTGCACAAGGTTGTAGGTAAAGCTGTCATAGTTGTCTATCATCAGAATCATGGCTTATCTCCGCTGAAACTACTTTAGTCAAGCCCGCCTTCTGCAAGCTCTATTGCTTTTAGCACCGCCCCGGCCTTGTTGATGCTCTCTTCGTATTCTGATGCCGGGTCTGAATCTGCAACAATGCCGGCCCCGGCCTGTATGTAGGCTACTCCGTTTTTTACAAGCATGGTGCGTATGGTGATGCAGGTATCCATGTTTCCGGAGAAGCCAAAGTACCCTATGGCCCCGCCGTATACTCCCCGGCGGGTGGGTTCCAGCTCTTCTATTATTTGCATAGCCCGCACTTTGGGCGCCCCGGAGAGCGTCCCCGCCGGAAACGTGGCGCGGAGCACATCAAACTGATCTTTCCCCGGAGCAAGCATGCCCGTCACGCTGGAGACTATGTGCATTACGTGGGAGTAGCGTTCTATAACCATAAGGTCTTGAACCTTCACCGTGCCGAAGGATGAAACGCGCCCCAAATCGTTCCGCCCCAGGTCTACAAGCATTATGTGCTCGGCACGCTCCTTTTCATCTGCCAGAAGTTCCTTTTCAAGGGCCTTATCTTCTTCTTCCGTCCGGCCTCTTTTGCGGGTGCCGGCGATGGGCCGGGTATGCACCACTCCCTTGTTCTCCGTTGCCAGAATCTCCGGGGAGGAACCCACTATCTTTACGTCTTCAAAAGAGAGATAGTACATGTATGGGGAGGGATTGAGAGACCGGAGCGCCCTGTAGACGTTGAAGGGATGGGCGGAGAGCTTTACGGAGAGGCGCTGAGAGACTACTGATTGGATGATGTCTCCGGCTCTTATGTACTCCTTGCACGCCTCCACCATGCGCATGAATGCTTCCCTAGACATGTTTGAGACGGGTTCCCGGGGCGTTGTGCTGACGCCGCCTGGTATTGATGGGAGGGGAGCCTCTTTGAGACGGCCGATTATTTCTTCTATCTTTTTAACAGCCAGATCATAGGTTTGCGAGGGGTCGCCACTTATCTCTGCATTGTAGAGCACCTTCATTTTGTGCTTTAAGTGGTCAAAGATTACAAGCACGTCAGAGAAGATAAAGAAGCAATCCGGCATGCAAAGATCGTCTTTGGCGGTGCCGGGGATGTCTTCAAAGAAGCGTACGGTATCATAGCCTATGTACCCCACTGCGCCGCCGGAGAACCGGGGGAGTGCCGTATCGTCCACCGGCTTGTACCGGAGGAGCAGGTCTTTGAGCACGTGCAGAGGGTCTCTCCCTTCTTCAAGGAGGATATTTTCTGTACGCCCCCGCTCTGTTATCTGCACCTGGCGCCCTTTGCTTTTTAGTATAAGGGAAGGGTCTGTGCCTATAAAGGAGTACCGGGCCAGCCGCTCGCCGCCCTCCACGCTTTCAAGCAGGAAGGAGTACTCTCCGCGGGCCAGCTTTCTGTAGGCGGAGACGGGGGTCTCCATATCTGCCAGAATCTCGCGGTATACCGGCACAAGGTTCCCCAACTTAGACCGGCGGATGAATTCTTCTTTGCTGGGATAATACACGCTACGGTTCCTTCTTAATCTATATAGCACATAGAGGAGTTCTTTCTGCATTGTATCAAAACTCTTATGTTGGGGTCAACGCGGGGATTAAGGGGACGGAGATAAATATGTTGCAAGCCGGAGGGAGCTGCCTGTGAGTGGGCGGCCCCCTCCGCAGATGTTTCTACCAGTGCGTGCGGGCGGTGTATGTTATCTGAACCTCTCCGTCTTTGGGGATAGTTACAGGTATCTCTACCGTTGAGGCATCCTTCTTGTAGTATTTGTGCGAGCTCTGGGTTATACTCCAATCGCTCACAAGGTGTTCTATGGCCGTCACTGTAACGGGGGAATCCTTGTGGTTTCGCAGAGTTATGCGGAACGTCTCTTCAACGGTACGGGTATCTATCCGCCTAAAGTTTATGCGGGCGTGCTCCCCTACTATATCAAAGGCATCGCCAAGGTAGAGGCGTATCTTTTCGTCCTTTGGAGTATGGTCTATGGAATCTTCCCCTATAAAGTGCTGATTGGAACCCTCTTCGCTCTTATATACTCTTACTATACCCTTGGGAAGAGGCATTCCCAGGTTGTTCTGCTTGCTGTTCATAAGCTCTACAAAGACATTTACCTTCTTGTTGGTGCTTGCATCATAGCTTTCGCCCGGACGATAGCTTGCTATCCGCCATGGCCCCCACCAGCCCTTCCGTCCATCATAAATAAACTGCTTTTGCACCGGCACGTCTGATGCAGCGAGTAGGCTTATCTGCTTTGTCTCTCTGTTTTTGACGGTGGTCTTATCTTTAAGGGTGTAGAGATGGTATTCAAACAGGCTCTTCTCTGCAAACTGAGGCTCAGCCTTCATGGAAGCAGATGAAAATACGGCGCCGACTGCACCATCCCTGTACCTATTTCCCGATATTCTGTTGATATCCCCTGCCATAAGGTTCAGGGAGGCGTTCTCATAGGTGGCTCCGCTGTTGTTTGAAAGCGTCACCCAGCCGGTTATGTCTACGCGCTCATCCTTTGCGTCTATCACGGCCACATAATCCGCCTTCCAGGTAATCTGGTTTGCAAGGTACGATATCTCCGCACGGCCTGCTCCGCTCTTTGCGGATTCCAGCTTCCACACAAGCGTCGGGCGGGAGACAAGCCCTCCGGGGAGTTCCAACACCTGAATCTCGCCGGACGGGTTAAGGAGAACGCCGTCCGCCGTCTGAATCACCACGCCTCCCTCTGAGCTTAGAAGCGTTCCTTCCGCTACCTGAAACGTTCCGCCGTTAAACCGGCGCACAAGCACCCTCTTGCCGATGGATTTATTTAGGATGGTCGCCGGGTTTATAAGATCATACTGGTAGTTTTGCTCCCGCACAACAAAAGCGTTTGGGGAGAGAAGGGATTTTATGGCTACTGTATCCGGCTGAATGGTTGCCGCCACATCCGGCACGGAGACAAAATTAATCCCCTTGTCCAGGGTGAGTCCCCTAACCTCTTTTATAAGCGCAAAGTTTTGGTTGTAGACGGTAAGCTGCACTCCAGAGGGCTTTTCCACACTTGGGGCGGCAAAAGCCCCTGTTCCAAGAAGGGTGAGCGCAAAGAGAAATACAGATATTTTTTTCATTATCTACTCCTTTGGGATTTTTGATCCGACATGCAAAGAGTACAAGCACATTGTACACATACATTAGACGCGCAAGGCATCTAAAACCTTCATTTATCCTTAAAATTCTTTTTATAACAATGCTCCGCCGGGGCGGCAGGCTGCTCATTGTAGGAGAAGGTGCAACTTTGCAGGATGACGATTTGCTGGGATGTCCCCATCTTTGGCAGGGCCCCCAAAAAGCCGGCACCCATGCCGTCATAGACATAACGTATGGCATACCTGCCTCGCGATGTCATAGTGGCTGCGCCAGATCAAAGGCGCGTAAACCCTCTTGCCGGTTTAACCTAAAGGCTCTGCGGGTAAACCGAACCGTAAAAACGTCAAGGAGGTTCCTGGCATGGAGCGAGAGAAATACAACTACCTTATAGTGGGCGCCGGTGTTGCGGCGGCATACGCAATAGAAGGCATAAGGGACATGGATGAGAACGGTTCCATCCTTATGATAGGTAATGAAGAATACTTCCCTTACAATCGTCCCCCACTCTCAAAAAAGCTCTGGTTTGGAGAAAAGAAGGTAGATGATATATTTGTATACAAAGAGGATTTCTACATAGATAACAACGTAGATATCCTTCTGGGGACACAGGTTAAGGAGATAGACTCCGCCCTTCGCACGGTGATAACGGATCGCGGCCACTCCTTTGACTATGACAAGCTCCTCCTGGCCACCGGGGGAACGCCCAGAAGGCTTGAGATTCCGGGGGCAGACCTGGAAGGTATCTGCTACTACCGCTACCTGGACGATTACCTTAAAACCCGTGCAAAGGCAACCGCGGGAAAGACGGCGGTAGTGATAGGCGGAGGCTTTATAGGCTCAGAACTAGCCGCCTCTCTTACAAAAAACGGGGTTCAAGTAACCATGATCTTCCCGGAAGACCATATTGCCCAGAGAGTCTTCCCCAGAAGCCTGGCCCTTGCAGTAGAGAATTTATACCTGGAACGCAATACGCTCATCTTCAAGGGCGACGTGCCAGTATCATTTGAAAAGCTTAACGGCGGACGGTATTTGACTAAGACACGCAATGGCAAGCAGTTTGAATCTGACATAGTCATAGTGGGCGCCGGAATTAAACCAGAGACAGAGCTTGCCCGCCTGGCGGGATTGGAAGTGGGGAACGGAATTATTGTTAATGAAAACCTGCAAACCTCTAATCCCTTTATCTATGCCGCCGGAGACAACGCCTTTTTCCCATACCAGGCGCTTGGGGCAAATATGCGGGTAGAACACTGGGATAACGCAATTGCGCAGGGGCGGCATGCGGGTTGGAATATGGCTGGCAACAACCAGGCTTACGATTACATGCCCTTCTTCTTCTCAGATATATTTGATTTTGCCTATAGTGCGGTTGGAGAGGTGAACGCAGAACTCTCCACATTTTCTGATTGGGAAGAGGAGTATAAAAGGGGAGTTATCTATTACTTGCAGGATTATAAGGTAAAGGGCGTAATGATGGTTAACATACACGGTAAAATAGATGATGCCCGCCGGATGATACGTGAGGGCAGAGAGATGATCCCCCTGGAAAGCCTCTGCGGCGCAATAAGATCGGATTCTGCCGGGGCAAAGGCGGCGTAGGGAGACAGTGCGCTATAGATTTTGACAGTTATGTCTATGGCAGCCCGGCCACCAACGCAAAGGGGTTGGGCCGGGCTGCCGGATTAATCCGTCTGATGCAGCCGTGAGGAAGCTGCGCACGCTAAAAGAGTTATTCCTTCCACCAGAGCGTAAGTATTGTCATAGACATAACCTCAAGCGGCTTGGACATGGCAACCCTCAAACCGCTCCCTGATACGGAGCATTTTACGGATTCCACCTCCCGCCAGGTGCCTTGGGGCGAGAGTTCTTCAATCCCCGCGGGAAGCCTTTCCTCATCAAGATCAAATATAACGGACGGCCAATCATCAAGAGAGAGGTTGAACGCGCCTATCACCGTGTAACCATCAAGCTCCAGGCAGAAGGGGAGCATGATTATCTTACCCCTAAATAAACCCGCACCGTCCGCTTTCCTCCACGGGGGATTATATAGGGGTAGCCATACTTACTCATTCTATGATAACATTTGAATAGAATATACTCTACTGGCTCACCAAATTAATTATAGAGGGCGATACTTCGGTCGCAGAGTGCAAAGCACGCCGCTGCCGAAGCCTTGTTAAACAGCATAACTTTTTTGGTCGAGTATTAGGATGGATATGTCATATGAATACAATTGGAGTTTTGACAAGCGGGGGAGACGCCCCTGGAATGAACGCCTGCGTGCGGGGAGTTGTGAGAGCAGCCCTTGCCCGCGATGTGCAGACAATTGGAATAAGGAGAGGCTATGCCGGCCTTCTTGAGGGAGACACGGAGCTTTTGACCAGCCGTTCCGTGGGCGGAATTGCACGGTGGGGCGGCACGGTTCTTCAAACGGCTCGAAGCGATAAATTCAAGACCCCGGAAGGTTTCCGTGCCGCGCTACAGAGCATCCGCGATTTGGGGATAGACGGCCTTGTGGTGATAGGCGGCAACGGATCGCTTATGGGTGCAGAGCTGCTACACAAGGCGGGAGTGCCCTGCGTAGGAATCCCCGGCTCCATTGATAATGACATAATCGGCACTGACTATGCCATTGGCGTAGACACCGCCACAAACACCATCCTGGAGGCTATAGATAAAATAAAGGATACGGCAAGCGCCCACCAGAGGGCCTTTATAATAGAGGTTATGGGGCGAAGTTGCGGATACCTTGCCGTTGCAGCAGGTCTTGCCGGCGGAGCGGAGATGGTAATAGTTCCGGAGCGCCCGGTAAAGATGGAAGAGATACGCGCAGAAATGGTGGATGCACGGGAGCGGGGCAAGCCTCACTTTATTATTGTTGCTGCGGAGGGCGCAAATCCCACAGCTACCGAGATCTGCAATAGCCTTAAATCCCCCGCGGCATCCGGCTTTGATGCCCGCCTTACGGTGCTGGGGCACGTGCAGCGCGGAGGCTCCCCCACTGCCTTCGATCGCATTCTGGCAACACGGCTTGCATCCAGAGCCGTTGAATGCCTCCTTGGAAACAATAGCGGCGTAATGGTGGGGCTTGAGCAGAACACCCTTACAACAACACCCCTTGCCAAAATCTTTGAGACAATCCGTCCGGCGGACGAAGAACTCTTAAAGCTGGAGCAGATGATTGCTCTTTAGATGCAATACGGCCAAGGATGTATGACATATTGACAAGTCGGATGGAGAATGAAATGAGCAAGGCAGACAGACTGGAGAGATTAGAAAAAGGGATGCCGGTACTTCTGGGCGGAGATAGCATAGTCACTATCTCAGAGGAGCTTGCAGAAAAGTTCCGTCCAGGCGACAGGCTGATTGCCGTCCGGAAAACAGAAGAGATTCTGCACGTGCCGGGGAACATACATCGCCTGGTTACAAAAGCGGTGGATGGAGCGCTTGCGGCGTTCCATGAGCAGCAGGGCGCTCCTGATGACAGGTTCACGCTCTTCTACACGCTCTTTGCCCAGAGCCTTGCAGACGACGGCATATGGTCTGCTATTGCCGCAGAGAATGACAAGGATATAGCCCGCGCAAAGGAGAAGGGGCGCTCCACAACCCGTCTTGCGGCGGACGAGAAAATGCGGAAGAACATGATCCAGGGGCTCTATCAGTGGCGCGACTTGCCATCCCGGCGTGACAAAGTCACAGATGTCATAGAGCATGACGGATGGGCGGTGGATAAGGTTGTAAGTCCCTGCGGCGTGGTGGCCTTTGTCTTTGAAGGCAGGCCTAACGTGCTTGCAGATGCAACAGGGGTGCTTAGAAGCGGAAACACCGCAGTCTTTCGCATAGGAAGCGATGCGCTTGGCACGGCAAAGGCCATAATGCAGCATGCGCTCACCCCGTCACTTATAAAGGCCGGGCTCCCGGCAGGCGCCGTCACGCTTCTTGAGAGCGCTGAACACTCCGCGGGCTGGGCGCTCTTTGCAGATTCCCGGCTTGCGCTTGCAGTGGCTCGGGGTTCCGGGCGTGCGGTTGATCTCCTTGGTGCCGTAGCTCGTGAAGCCGGAAACGCCGTCAGCCTGCATGGGACAGGCGGCGGCTGGATTATTGCAGATGAAGCGGCGAATTCCAAAAAGTTTGAGCTTGCCGTGTTCAATTCCTGCGATCGAAAGGTCTGCAACACGGTAAACACCATCTGCATCCCACTCTCGCGTGCCGGGGAGCTTGTACCTGCAATGCTCTCCGCTCTTGGCCGGCGGGGGGAGTGTCTAGGACATGGGTATCGCATTCACGTGCCGGAAGGGAGCCACGACATAATCCCGGCGGAACTCTTCCAAAGAGAGGTGGACGTTTTGCGCGCAAGCGGCATAGTCAAAGAAAAGGTTGCCACACCTCTTCCGGCAGATCAGCTTGGACGGGAATGGGAATGGGAACAGACCCCGGAGGTCACCATCTGCGCAATAGGCGGGCTTGATGAGGGGATAAAGCTCTTCAACGCTCAAAGCCCTCTGCTTGTAGCCTCTCTTATAAGTGAAGACCAAGAGTCGCATGAGAGGTTCTTAAGGGAGATAAACGCGCCCTTTATAGGTAATGGGTTTACGCGCTGGGTGGATGGCCAGTACGCTCTTTGCAGGCCGGAACTGGGGCTCTCTAACTGGCAGAACGGGCGGATACTTGCTCGCGGAGGAGTGCTTACCGGAGATGGCGTTTTCACCGTAAAGCTGCGCGTGCGGCAGAGCAACCCGGATATACACAGATAGGGGATTCCGGCATACCAGACCCCTCGCCACCTCTGGCAATGGCAAAAGGCAAACAGGGGCTTTGGCCGCAGAACGAAGCATTACCCACATCAAACCTCTGCAGCCGAGTAATATGGGGCTGTTAACCTAAATTTATGCGCAGGAGTGGGAGATATCCAGTTTTTAATGGCATTACCCACTCCCCGCGCCGGTATTGAAGCTAAAGTTAACGGAGTGCTAACCGCCAAAGATTCTTTTATACCAGGGTTTTTTGGCATCCTCTTCTTTTTGTGCAGGAGCCAGCATCTTTAGTTCTTCCTGCAGAATCTCTACCTTGCCCTGAAGAAAGCCTACCTGTCCAGACCGTTGCTCAAGCTGGTAATGCAGCTCTTTTGACTCTTTTTTAAGCTCTTTAATCTCGCTTGTAAGCGCGTCTATGACATACTTGACAGCAGGAGGCATCTCCGATTCCATTGCCGCCGCCTCTGCATCTTCTATCTGGCGAGCGCCGTCGTCACCTTCTACAACCTGGCCTTCAATCACCTCTGCCTGCGCACGCTCTTTCTGCGGAGCACCGGCAGAGACTTTTTCGCGGAACGAAAGGATATCGTCGCGGTTAAACATCAGCCGTTTATGCCCGCCTACTCTTACGGACCGCACTTTTAGCTGTTTCTCTTTAACATAACGCCTCACCTGGCGATCGCTCTTGTCAAGAAGCTTCGCCACCTCGCTTATCGGTATGTCATAGACAATCTCTTCCATGAAAGGGTACACTCCTTTTGAGATATTTTATATCTGGGACATAAGGTCAAGAATACGCATAAGGTCTTCGTCATCGTAGAAATCTATCTCTATTCTCCCCTTGCTCCCGCCCGAACGAGTGATGGCTACTCTGGTACCCAGGAACCGGCGGAGCTTATCCTCTACGTTGGCAAGGTTTGCATCAACCCCGGCTGTTGCACGTGCAACATTTAATTTTCTTCTTTGGGATTTCAGGGATTCCGGCGATCTTGCAAGACCTTCCGTATCCCTCACGGAAAGCCCTCTAAGAAGGACTTGCTGCCAAAGGCGCATCTGCGCCCTTTGATCTTGGAGGGAGAGGATTGCGCGTGCGTGGCCTTCGGTTATCTCTTCGGCGGCCAGGCTTTTAAGGATGGGTTCGGGGAGGCTGAGCAGCCGGAGGGTGTTTGCCACCGTTGAGCGCCTTTTCCCTACCCTCTCCGCAACCTGCTCCTGTGTCAGCCTAAACTCTTCTATAAGACGCTTGTAGGCTTCTGCGCATTCAAGAGGGTTAATATCTTCTCTTTGAATATTTTCTATAAGCGCAATCTCAAGGGATTTCCTATCATCCATGACACGGCAGACGGCCGGTATCTTTTTAAGGCCCGCTCTAACAGACGCCCGGAACCGGCGCTCTCCTGCCACAAGCTCAAAGGCGCCGCCGGGAAACGGGCGCACCACAATAGGCTCGATAACCCCATTCGCCCGTATGGATTCTGCCAGTTCCAGCAGGCGTTCTTCATTGAAAGACTTGCGAGGCTGGAAGGGGTTTAAGCGTATTTTGTCTATGTCAATCTCTGCAATTGTCTGAACTTGTGCCATGCTTGCATCCAAACCCTAAGACTCTCTTTCAAGGGCGCCGGATTATGTCTACGACATACCACGCCCGAGCTTACTTTCAACGCCGGCTGTATCAATTCCTTCATAATAGTTATAGAAATGGAAGAGTTTTATTGGGGAATGATACTTTTGAAGGGGGCGGCTATTTCATTTACGTCGGACGGAGCCGGGGTAAGCCACCGCAGGGTGCTTAATTATCTACACATGCTTCGGCAGCGGCGCCTCCGGCTCTGCGACCGAAGTATCACCCCACGGGTTGGTGCACATTGCTTCGGCAGCGACGTGCTTTGCACTCTGCGACCGAAGTATCAACCCAGGGTTGGCACACCTCGATTTGATAGCGAAGGCTTTTGCGCTCTGTGGAGGAAGCATTCGGTCAGCGGGCTTTATTTGTCATAGTCATTGCGGCGGAGTATTGCCCTTATGTCTTAATAAGAACGGTGTCACGTTTGCAGTTTGTATCATCCGGTTGAGGGTAGTCCAGATTGTAGTTCAGGCCCCGGCTCTCTTTTCTGCTGAGAGCAGAGCCTATTATAAGCCCCGCAACTGTTACTATGTTTCTAAGTTCTATCAGTTCTGCAGAGAGGCATCCGGCTTTGTAGAGATTTTCTACATCTTTGGCAATATCGGCAAGTTCTGTCTCTGCTGTTTCTAATCTTTCGTTGGTGCGGACTATTCCCACATAGCGCCACATCAGCTGGTGCACCCTATCTGCAAGGCTTGTTACGGTTTTGCGGTTGACAATATTGACATGGCTGGATTTGTCATAGTCAACCAGGCTATCGCACGCCCAGCCGGAGATGTGCCGCTCTGCATCCTTCGCCGCCCGGTGTGCAAAAACAAGGGCTTCCAGAAGCGAGTTGCTGGCAAGACGGTTTGCACCGTGGACTCCTGTGCAGGCAACCTCGCCGCATGCGTAGAGGCGCTTGATGCTGCTCTCTGCCATAAGATTGGTGCGTACGCCGCCGCAGGAGTAGTGCGCCGCCGGGACTATGGGGATAAGCTCTTTTGTTATGTCTATGCCAACGGAGAGACACTTGCCATAGATATTGGGGAACCTGGACTTTACCCGCTCTGCATCAAGGTGTGTGACGTCAAGGTAGACACACTCGGCCCCGCTCTTTTTAAGTTCTGCATCTATGGCGCGGGCCACTATGTCACGCGGGGCAAGGCAGTTCATCTTGTGGTAATTCTCCATAAAAGTGCTGCCGTTTGCAAGCCTTAGAATACCGCCCTCTCCCCTTACTGCTTCTGATATAAGGAAGGAACGCGCCTCCGGGTGGTAAAGGCAGGTTGGGTGGAACTGGATGAACTCCATGTTCTCTATCTCTGCTCCTGCGCGGTAGGCCATGGCAACACCGTCCCCTGTGGCAATCACAGGGTTTGTGGTGTGAAGATACACCCTGCCGCATCCGCCCGTTGCAAGCATGGTTACCTTGGCTCTGAATGCGGTGACTTCTTCTGTCTCTGTATCAAGAACGTAGGCGCCGCAGCAGACAAGCTCTCCGTTCGGCCTGCGGGTTGTTATAAGATCAACTGCAAAATCATGCTCAAAGAGGCGGATGTTCTCTTCTCGTTTTGCCTGCACAACAAGGGCGCGTTCTATCTCTTTGCCGGTAAGGTCATCTGCGTGCAGAATCCGTCTGCGGGAGTGACCGCCTTCGCGGCCAAGTGCAAAGCGTTCCTCTCCGTTTGGGAGGCGTTCTTTGCTGAAGCGCACGCCAAGTTCTATGAGTTCCCGGACATGTCCGGGGCCTTCCTTAACCAGGACTTCAACGGCGTCTTCCTTGCAAAGCCCGGCACCGGCCACAAGGGTATCCTGAATGTGCAAGCCGAACGAATCATCAAGGCTGGTGACGCTTGCTATACCGCCCTGCGCATGGTTTGTGTTTGATTCTGTATCACTCTTTTTTGTTATAAGGGCGACTTTTCCGAATTTGCATACCTTGAGGGCATAACTTAAACCGGCAATGCCGCTCCCCAGGACTAAAAAATCCACATTCGTGGACATAAGGATGGAACCCCCATTAAAAACCTCTCGGCAGATACCTGCCAGCAGGTTAATTATCGCACTTTAATTGCGCATGGTCAACCCGAAATGGCGAGCCGGTATATAATAAGGTTAAAAGTTTTCTTATTGCCGGGCAGATGCCGGACTTACCGGAAGAAAAGCGGTCTATGGGTTTGCAGAACATTCCGGGGGAACGCACCCGGCCCCTTTCTCATCTCATCCTTGACAGTCTCCTGAGAGTAGCGGTACAATCAGCTAAACTAAACTTTATCTTCTAAACAAAGTACGCTTGTGACAGCGGCAGAGACTTAGCGTTTGCAAAGTTGTTTGGGGAAATAAAAATGCTATTTAAAAAGTTGGGATTCCACGCGTATGCTCTTCTTGCGCTGGCACTCCTTTTGCCCCTTGTCTGCGGCTGCGGCGGCGGTGGCGGAACTCCGTCTCCCCTAAGCATCCAGAATGCACAGGTGATAGTTCCCAGCAATGTGAGAGAGGGCAAGGGAGGGGCCATAACCGTAAGCGCAGATGTTACTTCTCCGTACGCAATATCTTACGTCAGGGCCACGGTTGCCTCTTCAACATCCAGTGAAACAAAAGATCTTGCACTAGGCGCAGGGGTAAACTATTCTGAGAATTTTATTGTGCCGGATTTTCCATCGGTCACTCCGCAGACTAAAACCTATACCGTGACTATAGCGGCCAGGGATGCGGAAGGGAATACGTCCAGCACATCCAGCTCTTTTCAGGTGTCTTCTATAGAGTCTCCAGAGCCTAGGCCTTAACAGTAAGCCCGCTACGGAGCCAGCGGCAGCAGCGGCTCCCCTTCACCGTGAAATGCCATGCCAAGGTGGCGGAATGCCGTCTGGGTTGCCTTTCTGCCGCTTGGGGTGCGGTTTAAAAAGCCTATTTTAAGAAGGTACGGCTCTACCATGTCTACAAGGGTATCAGTCTCTTCGTTCAGTGTGGCTGAGAGGGCTTCTATGCCCACGGGCCCGCCGTTGTAGAACTCTATAATGGTTCTAAGAAAAGCTCTGTCCAGCTTGTCCAGCCCCATCTCGTCCACCATCTCGCGGCCCAGTGCTATATCTGCAATTTTTTGCGTTACAACACCGTCATATTCCACCTCTGCAAAGTCGCGCACCCTTCGCAGAAGGCGGTTTGCTATTCTGGGTGTGCCCCGGGAGCGCCGGGCAATTTCAAGCGCGCCGCCTGCTTCTATCGGGACGTTAAGGATGCGTGCGGAGCGTTCCACCACTTTTTTCAGTTCTTCCACAGAGTAGTAATCCATGTGGGCAAAGATTCCAAACCTGTCGCGCATGGGTGCAGAGAGCATGCCGGCGCGAGTAGTAGCCCCCACAAGGGTGAAACGTTTCAGGGGGATCTTAATTGTCTTGGCGTAGGCGCCCTTATCCAGCACAAAGTCCACCTGGAAGTCTTCCATGGCGGAGTAAAGGAACTCTTCTATTACGCGGGAGAGCCGGTGGATTTCGTCTATAAAGAGCACATCGCCTACTTCAAGGCTGGAGAGGATGCCCATGACATCTTTGGGCTTCTCCAGCGCCGGGCCGGAGGTGGAGATAATGCTTGCGCCCATCTCTGCCGCTATTATGTGCGCAAGGGTGGTCTTGCCAAGCCCCGGCGCGCCGTGCAGAAGCACGTGCTCAAGGGGTTCCTGGCGGCGCCTGGCGGCCACTATGCCTATCTGCAGGTTTTCTACAACGGTTGTCTGCCCTATGTATTCATCAAGGGTGTGCGGGCGAAGGTTCCATTCCCTGCGGTCTTCTTCTTTTTCTATGGGAGAGACCACAGAGACTTCCTGGGCCTCCTCCTGATCGCCGGCGGATATTACCTTTTCTCGTGCCATAACTGCTACTCCACCAAAAATTCTAAATTACGGGCCTGTCACAAACTTGACCATGACATTGACATAGACATGGAGCTATTTCATAAGCTTCATGTCATAGATGCGCTGAATCATCTCTTCAGATGTCTTGGGCTTGGGCGATGACATCTCCATGGCGTGCTTTATCATATTCATTGCTTCCGCACGCTTGTATCCAAGCTGCAGAAGCACCTCGGCGGCCTCTGCTGCAATATCCTCTTTTGCGCCGGGCTCATCCGTCACATCTTCGTCCTGCAAGAGCGCAAACTTTCCGGCCTTCCCCTGAAGCGTGGCTACAATCTGCCGTGCCTTCTTCTCCCCTATGCCGGGGAGCGTGGAGAGTTTTTTGTGACTCCCTTCTTCTATTGCCTCTGCAATTGAATGGAAGGATTGCGAGAGCGCCCGCACGGCCGTTTTTGGACCCATGTTGGCCACAGTGATAAAGAGCTTAAAGAACTCCCTCTCAATCTCGTTCCCAAAGCCTATAAGCCGGGGAACCATGCGGGACTGGTTGTTCTCATAGTAGTGAAAAGTGACAAGGGTTACGTCCCGGCGTTCTTCTTCGGTTTTCTTCTGAAGGGCCTTCATAACCGTGATTGGAACCAGAACCTGGTAACCTATCCCGTTTGCCCAGACTATGACTTCGGAATCGCTCTTTATTGCAAGGCTTCCGCGCAGGTAAGAGATCATCTCTACTCTCCTAATCTACAGGCGTTCTATCCGCCCGGGCCAGGTGGCAGAGGGCGGCCGCAAGGGCATCGCTCACATCCAGGGGCTCCGGGGCTACTTTAAGGCCGAGTGTAACCTGCACCATCCGCCGTATCTGCTCTTTTGGGGCGCGCCCGTTTCCGGTGAGAGCGCTCTTTATGTGCGTGGGCGCGTAAGAGAACACAGGCACCTGTGAGAGTGCCGCCGCAAGACAGATAACCCCCCTGGCGTGCCCCATCATAACCGCAACCCGGGGGCGCTCATACTGGGTGTGCACCTCTTCAAGGGAGACTACATCCGGCGAGTATTCCGTAAATATCTCCTGCAGCCCAAAGAAAAGGGTGGAGAGCCTCTCCGGGAGGGGAAGCTTGGTGGGCACCCTCACCACCCCGGCCTCAACCAGCCCGGGACGCCCGCGGGAGGCATCTATTATGCCGTAGCCGGTTATGACAAGCCCGGGGTCTATGCCCAGAATTCTAAGCCTGCCTTCCTCTTTTTGGGCCATACCCAACCCCGTCTCCCTTTTGAAACCGTACATTTGTTCTGTTTAAAGACGCCATTATTGTAGCACTTTCCGGCGGCTCTTGTAAAGAATTTTGGGACGGAGGGTATTGCTTACGCCCAGATATGCACTCTCCACACCCGGGAAGGAGTTGTGGTACAATAGTTCCATGAGCGCAGAGGATGACCGCGCCTCACTAAATGAGTGATTAAGAGGCCGCCGGATGCCTTTGGGGGAAGATTCCTGAAGGAATTTACGGCCTTATTGATTAATATAAATTCTGTTTTATGGGCATGGAAGCCCTCTACTACACGCAGGAGAGTAAAATGGTTGCAATTATCCTGGCTGCCGGCAAGGGCACGCGCATGAAATCTAATCTTCCCAAAGCGCTGCACCCAATCTGCGGCAAGCCATTGACAAGGTATGTCATAGACGCCTGCCGGGAGAGCGGGATAGAAGAGTGCATAGTGGTTATAGGCCACGGCGCAGAAGAGGTGCAGGCGGCTCTTGGCAATGACGTAAAGTACGCCGTCCAGCAGGAACAGAGGGGCACCGGAGACGCCTGCCGGGCGGCGCTTGGGCTCCTTGACGGCTGCGAAGGGAGTGTCATGGTGCTTGCGGGCGATGTCCCCCTTCTTGATCCGGCGGCGCTGAGAGAGCTTGCAGAAGAGCAGGCCGCATCCGGCATGGCGGCAACCATGCTCACCACCGTTCTCCCTGATGGCGGACATTACGGGCGTGTCATCCGGGCCGCAGATGACACCGTAGAAAAGATAGTAGAGGCCAAGGATGCCACCCCATCGGAGCTTGCAGTGGGGGAGATTAACGCGGCTATCTACTGCTTCAATCTGCCCCTGCTTCGCAAATATATTGATGAACTAACCCCGGCAAACGCGCAGGGCGAATACTATCTTACGGATGTGATAGGGCTTATGGTGGCGGATGGACACAAGGTTGGGGCCAAAATTTCTGCAGACCCCAACATTGTGCTTGGCGTAAATAACCGGGTTGACCTTTCATACCTTACGGACGTGGTAAGGCGCAAGATACTTGATAGGCTGATGCTCTCCGGCATAACCGTTATAGACCCTTCCACCACCTACGTGGACGAAGATGTTGAGGTTGGCATGGATACGGTGCTTCACCCCATGACCGTGCTTGAAAAGGGCTGCAAAATAGGGAAGAATTGCATAATAGGCCCATCCTCAAGGCTTGCAGGCGCGGTTGTAGAAGACGGCGCCGAGGTGCTCTTTTCAAATATTGTAGAGAGCACTGTTGGAGAGGGCTGCAAGATAGGGCCGTTTGCGCACATAAGGCCCGGATGCACGCTTGGAAAGAATGTAAAACTGGGAAATTTTGTAGAAGCCAAGAATTCAGAGATAGAAGAGTCCGTCTCCGTGGGGCACCTAAGCTATATAGGAGACACCAGGATAGGCCGGCGCACAAACATAGGCGCAGGAACCATCACCTGCAACTACGACGGTTACAAAAAGCATCATACAGAGATAGGCCAGGATGCCTTTGTAGGCTCTAATAACACCTTAGTAGCCCCGGTAAAGGTGGGTGACGGCTCCCTTACGGCGGCGGGTTCCGTTATAACAAGGGATGTTCCCGCAGATTCCCTTGCCATTGCCAGAAGCGAAGAAGTTATAAAGATAGGCTGGGCAAGGCGCCGCCGGGAACAGAAGGATACGCAATGACTGAAAGAGCATGCGATGACAACCTGCGAATCTTCACAGGAAACGCAAACCCAAGACTTGCAGAAGACATAGCCCGGGAGATTGGCATAACTCCCGGCGAGATGATGGTCGCCAGGTTCTCAGATGGGGAAATTCGCGTAAAGATAAACGAGACCACCAGGGGCAAGGACGCCTTTATAGTCCAGCCCACATGCCACCCGGTTAACGAGAGCATCATGGAACTGATTCTTATGCTGGATGCCTTCCGCCGGGCCTCTGCAAAACGGATAGCCTGCGTTATACCCTACTACGGGTACTCCAGGCAGGATAAAAAGGTGCAGCCGCGCGAACCCGTCTCTGCCCGCATGGTTGCAAACATGCTAACCCTTGCCGGCGCCGGCAGAATTCTTACCATAGATCTGCACGCAGAGCAGATACAGGGATTCTTTGATATTCCGGTAGACCACCTCTACGCCGCGCCCATAATAGGCGACTACCTTATAAAAAAGGGCCTGCAGGATTCAGATACGGTGGTAGTCTCCCCGGATGTGGGGGGAGTGGCCCGCGCCCGCGCCCTTGCGGAGATACTGGGCACCCCGCTTGCCATAATTGTCAAACGCCGCCCGGAGCCTAACAAATCCGAAGTTAAAGAGATTATAGGCGATATCCGCGGCAAAACCGCCGTTATGATAGATGATATGATAGATACCGGCGGTTCCGTGGTAAACGGCGCAGAATCCCTTATCGCCCGCGGAGCCCGGCGCGTCTTTGCCTGCTGCACGCATCCCGTGCTCTCCGGCAGCGCAATAGAACGTCTCTCAAATGCTCCCATTGAGGAAGTTGTGGTAACAGATACCATTCCGCTTACGCCGGAAAAATTGCTGGATAAGATAACGGTGCTCTCCGTGGCGCCGCTACTGGCAAGGGCCATAGAGCACATCCACCGCGATGAATCCATAAGTTCGCTCTTCAGAGATACGCCATGAAGATAATTGTAGGGCTTGGAAACCCGGGTAGGGAGTACCAGGGCACCCGGCACAACATAGGTTTTAAAGTGGTAGATATTCTTTCAAAGCGCCACAAAATCCCCGTGAAGGCGCGCCGCGACCGTGCGTTTATGGGCGAAGGAACAATTCTGGGTGAGAAAGTAATTCTCTTAAAGCCTATAACCTTTATGAACCTCAGCGGAGAGGCGGTGGCTCAGGCCGCAAGAAGGTACCGGGCAGATGCAGCGGATATCCTGGTGATCTGTGACGATGTAAACCTGCCGCTGGGACGCCTGCGGGTGCGTGTAAAAGGCTCTGCGGGGGGGCACAACGGACTTAAATCTATTATCCACTCCCTTAGAAGCGATGAATTCCCCCGCATAAGAGTGGGCATAGGCTCTGCAAGCGGAGACATGGTAGACCACGTACTAAGCCGGTTCCACCCACAGGAGCGCCGGGCAGTACACGATTGCACAGAGAGAGCCGCCGATGCAGTGGAGTGCGCGCTTGCAGAAGGCATAGATGCCGCCATGAACAAATTCAACGCCGCCCCATGCCAATAATCCCCGGCCGTACTCCTCTCCTTTTCATGTATGCGGGCTTGTGTTATTCTTATGGCAGAGATTTATGCTGCAAGGAGAACGCCGTATGCCTGTTAAAATAGAAGTAGACCCGGCCCTTTGCACGGGGTGTATGCGCTGTGTGCAGGGCGGCCTCTGGGGGGATTTTAAATTGGGAAGCGGGGGCAAGGCGGAGTATACGGGGGATTCCGGCCTCTGCATAGAATGCGGCCACTGCGCGGCCGTCTGTTCTGCGGGCGCCGTGCGGCACTCATCCTTCCCCGGCACCCCGGAAGAGATAGACCCGTCTGCAAAGCCCTCCTATGCAGAGCTGATGAGCCTTTTAAAACTCAGGCGCTCCCACCGTTCTTTTAAGAAAGACCCTGTGCCCGGAGAGGTTATAGATCAACTGCTTAATGCCGGGGTTCTTGCTCCGTCTGCGGTCAACCGCCAGACTATTCAGTACAGC
>Ga0172377_10001344_pt1 | contig 24683 bp, 21 predicted proteins | sample Pumphouse3metaG_FD_119749 | JGI IMG/M metagenome (GOLD analysis project Ga0172377, IMG submission 119749) | Leachate microbial communities from a municipal landfill in Southern Ontario, Canada - Pumphouse #3 metaG | ecosystem: Engineered > Solid waste > Landfill > Unclassified | place: Canada... | reverse complement strand
TCTGCATAACTTAAAAGAAAAATGTTATCATTAGTGTCTTCACATGCATATTGATTAGGTGGACAATTAGGATATTCAGCACTGTTATCTACTAATGTATTTTTAATCCTGCTTTTATCAGTGAATGCTCTATTATAAAAATCATCATTGAGCCACTCTCTTATTTCGGAGTCCATGTAATTATTACTTGAATCGTCATATTCGTGTTCATCTAATATATATTCAGATAGCAATTGATATGTTTCTTCATTTTCACTTATGATTCTCCACTTTATAGGTTCAACCTTAAAATAATAAGTTTCACCATTTTGGAGTTCTGTGACATCATCCAAAAAAAGATCACTTTTATGAAAAGAATCAGCCACTAACTTAGCATATTCATTATTATCGTAAGAGTAGTATCCATTAGAATCAACATCTGTAATATCATCTAAATTACCGATAAGGCGACTATTGGTTACAACTGTCTGAGGATAACTTCCATACTTAAGATATGTCATATCGTTTTCAACGTACGGCAAACCATTAAGCGTGGAATCAATATCGTTACAAGAAGACAAACAAAAAACTGATGTTCCTAACAAGCAAATACAAATAGATAAACTGAAAAGATTTTTACTCGTTTTTCTCATTAACATATGCCTCTTTCTTATGTATATGATTCCATTAATAAATTCAATGTTTATAAAAAAATATCACATAATACAGGTAATATAAATTGAATTGATCATTTTTTCTGATCTTGCAAAAAGTAAACTAATTCGGTTTCTTAACTGCGTTAACAAACATCAATATTCCACCTACAATCGCCATAACCATTCCAATAATAATCACCATTCCTCCAACTGAGATACTATCCGGGTATTGATACGCAGCAAGGTAAATAGCATCGCCAATTGTGCCGGCTCCCATTAAAATAATACCAGAAACAAATAATACAACATAAGCAATAAATTTTTTCATAAGATATAATCCTTCCTTTTTTGAATAACAGCTTTTAATCAAACTATAATTTTATTATATACTCATTTTCGGGGGGGGGCAATACCATATATTTGACTTTGAAAGCCAACAGAAATCATTAAGCAAGTAAGCATCATGACTTTCTCCCAATTACTTCTAATAAATTAATTTTGCACTTTAAAGAAACATAATGTCTTTAACTATTCGAAAATACATCTACTCAAGTTTGAATATATAAATTTCATGTTAGATGAATTAAATAAAAGGCAAAGAAAAAGACTGCAAGGCACGAAATGAATCTTTCGTATCTGTACAGTCTATTATTGTATTTATTTCTTATCGCGACCGTTGTTAGGAAGCTTAGACATATAAGTGAGCTCGGTACCTTCTTTAGCGTTGCGTTTATAAATGTTAGATTTAATAATCTGTTGTTTATGACGTTTTTTAGTGCGCTCTATCGATTGTCTAACTCTCTTCTTGTAACAAGGATATACCTTCTTACCGCGTAGGTGAGATAAGTTTTTGCGAATTTGTGTCTCAAGTAAAACGTTGTTGAGTTTGCGCTTTTCTACTAATTGACTTAAGTCACGTTCCTTCGTTAACTTTCCTTCTTTAAGCGAATAGAAGTCAAATTTAACTCCGCGCTTTACTAATTCCTTAGCTTTGGAAGTATCATCGTTATTGTATAAGACATAACTTGTCCCCTTCTTATCAAAACGACCGGAACGACCAGCTCTGTGGAAGTAATAATCTAAATCGTACGGGAGATCCATCGAGACAATATCTGTAACATTTTCAATATCGATACCGCGAGCAATGATGTCCGTCGCTATCATAAGGTTGAATTTGTCATTGTTGAATAGACGTACAGCTTGTTTCTGTTCTCTCTTATTCATATCGCCGTGAACTACAAGATGTTCAATTCCATCTGCTGTCAATTTTTTATCGAGAGGAATCAAATCATTTTTCTTAGATACAAATACGATTGTCTTATAAGGTTTTACAACCTTTAAGAAAACTTCTAAAGCTAAGTTTTGCTCCATGTGACGAATATCAACTAAGCAGTGAGAAACATTCTCAGAAGTAATTGATTTATTAGAGACATCAACCAAAGCTTCCGCTCCGATGTATTTGCATACTAATGTATTCAAGTGTTCGTTGATAGATGCAGTAAACAAGGCTTTTGTACCAGGACAATCAAGATTCAAGATTTCGTTGAGTTCTTTTTCAAAACCGCCGAAAAGAATCATGTCGCCTTCATCTATAATAAGATACTTATTATTTTTCAAATTAAACTTATCCATATTGAATAAGAACTGTGAAGGGGTAGCAACAATAATATTAGAGTTGACTTTGCCTCTCACTTCGGATCCTTCTGCAACTAATCCTATAGAGAAGTCTCTATATTTTTTAGTGAAAGGAACAAGAACGTCTTTTAATTGGTTAGCAAGGACTGATGTAGGTACGATAATAACACCTACGGTTCCCTTTGTATCTTTGTCGATGCCGTTAAGTATCGGTAGTAGATACGCCAATGTCTTACCCGAACCAGTCGGGGCTTTAACTACTGTAGATTTATTCTTAAGTAGTAGTGGAATTGCCTTCACCTGTACGGGTGATAGGTCTTTGTAGTGTGCCTGCTTGAGGTAAGTTACCAAATCTATATTTAAATTTAATGAACCGAAATTTACACCCATTATTTATTCTCCTTTACTTGGATACCTAATGTATCTAAGCTTTCTTGAGGTACTTTTGAAGGTGCCTCACACATAGTATCAACAGCTGAAAGGTTTTTAGGGAATGCTACTACATCGCGGACATTTTCTGTCTTGGCAAGCAGCATAGCTGTTCTTTCTACGCCAATAGCAAAACCACCGTGAGGAGGAGTGCCATAAGCAAATGCATCTACGAAGAAACCAAATCTTTCCTTGATGTCTTCTTTTTCAAGACCGAGGAGTTCAAATATTCTTTGTTGAAGTTCGCCATCGTAGATTCTGAGCGAACCTGACGATAATTCTGAACCATTTATTACTGTATCGTAAGCGTATGATCTCATCTTTGTAGGATCTGTTTCTAAATATTTAAGATCCTCATCCTTTGGACGGGTAAACGGATTGGAAAGCGAAACAACTTCACCATCTTCCCATCCAAATATAGGCCAATCAATTACAAAACAAGGCGCGAACACATCGGGATTCATCAATCCCAATTGTCGGCCATATTTAAGTCGTATTGCACCGAGTGCGATGCACATTTGATCTTCATTTTCGTCAGCACCGACGATAATTAAATCATTTTCCTTAGCGTTTGTCCTCTCCTGCAATTCCTTAAGAATTTCGGGAGTATAAAACTTTCCGAGCGAGCCTGTTATTTCGCCTGAGTTAACCTTGAAGAAAGAAACGCCGTGAGTTTTAAATTTCTTAGCGATATTTACATCTTGGTCTTGGACTTTTCTAGAAGCTGTATCGGCAGTATTTGGTATGACAATAGCTTTAATCTTTTTTCCTTCAAAGGCTTTGAATTCTCCCTTTGAAAGGATGTCAGTTACATCTTGAATAAACATATCAAATCTCATATCGGGTTTGTCTGAGCCATATTTAGAAATAGCTTCAGCAAAACTTATACGCGTAAATTTAGGTAATTTGTAATCAATCACCTTGCTCCATACGTCAGTTAGAAGTCCTTCAATGACTTCTAAGACGTCTTCTCTATCCACAAATGACATTTCACAGTCTATTTGAGTAAATTCTGGTTGTCTATCCGCACGCAAATCTTCATCTCTATAACAGCGCGCCATTTGGTAATAGCGATCCATTCCACCAATCATCAATAGTTGTTTGAATATTTGAGGTGATTGAGGTAGAGCGTAGAATTGTCCGGGTCTAGTACGAGACGGCACGAGGTAATCCCTCGCCCCTTCGGGTGTAGATTTTATCAATGTAGGGGTTTCTATTTCTAGAAATTTTAAATTTTCTAAATAGTTGCGAGTTGCGTGCATTAATTTGGAACGAATCACTAAATTATTTTGCAAGCAAGGTCTGCGCAAGTCTAAGTAACGAGACTTTAGTCTCGTGTCTTCCAAAGCGTCGGTATCATCATCGATGATGAAAGGAGTGAGTTTAGATTTAGAGAACACCTTAATATCTTTAGCGATCACTTCGATTTCTCCAGTAGCCATGTTCTTATTTGCTTCAGAACGCAAAACAACTTTGCCGGTTACCTGGATGCAATATTCATTTTTAAGATTTAATTTCTCGAACATTTCAGGAGTGATATTTATTTGAGTCAACCCGTATTTATCGCGCAAATCAACAAAGACTAACGCACCTAAATTACGAATTTTATGGCACCATCCAGCTAGGATAACTTCCTGATCGTTATTTGATGAATTTAATTCTCCACAAGTAGTATTTCTTAACATAATACTTATTTCTCCATTTCCATTAATTTAGATACAACTTCATCGACATCAGCGCAAGGAATCTCTTCCTGAATCCGAGTTTCCATATCTTTAATTATTATTTGACCGGGATTATTATCAGTGAGAAGCAATGTAATTTTTGCATTTGCTCTATTGGCCATCTTCATGCTACCATTGAGTTTTTTTGAGTAACTCGAGGCGCTTACTGAACGGCCGGTACTTCTAAGTACATCGGCAAGAACAATCGCTGTGGAATCTTTCTCTTCCCTCTGATCAACTATGAAGTAATCCAACACATCTGCTTTAATTAATTCATTCTTTTTTACTTGATCAACAGCGAGCATTAGACGTTCGATACCAAAACTGAATCCGATACCTTCCATCTCAGGTCCACCGAGTTCTTCCATCAGTTTTCCATATTGACCGCCGGCACCGATGGCGCCGAGGTTCATATTCATAGGATCGTATATTTCAAATACTAAACCCGTGTAATAATCGAGACCGCGAACTAAGCGCTCATCTCTCTTATATTCAATACCCAAAGCGTTGAGTGCGCTGAGCATCGTATCAAACTTCTGTTTATCTTCGTCTACTAAGTAATCAGAAATAACAGGAGCCGATTTATTGATTTCAATATCTTCTTCAACTTTGCAGTCGAGCATGCGCAAGACATTAACTTCGTATCTTCTGTGACAATCGAAACACATATTTTCCACTTTGTCTTTATAAAAATCCAAGAGAGCATTTTTGTAATTCTCTCTCGATTCATTTCCACCTAAGTAATTAACTTTTAAGAATAATTCGTGACCCAAGATTTGTTCCGCGGATCTGTATAAGAGCAAAACGGAATCCATAGCAGTCATCGCATCGATCTTTGTATCAAAAAATTCTACACCAAATTGAGTGAATTGACGCAAGCGTCCAGCTTGAGGACGTTCAAATCTAAATACGGGACCGCAGTAAGCTAATTTAATAGGTAAATCAGGAGAAGCGTACAATTTATTCTCGATTGCCGCTCTGTTTACAGAGGCGGTAAATTCCGGACGCAAGAAATAATTGTGGTCACCCTTAACATCTAATCTGAACATTTCCTTTGAAACGATATCTGAACCTTCACCCACTCCTCTGACGAAAAGTTTTCCGTCTTCAAACATAGGTACATCGATTTTAGAACATCCGAATTTTTCGGAAATATCAAATAGTAATGCTTCGATGGAATCGCAGAGTTTTTTATCTTCTCCTAAGAAATCCATCGTTCCTCTAGGTTTATTTATTCTTTCATTCATACACTTGCCTCCTATTGAAATAATCTGTTTACTTCGTATACTGATTTAACTTGTTTCAAGCCTTGGAATAAACTTTCCAACGCTTCACGATTAGTCACCATTATCTTTAATATTATTATCGTTTGACCCTGTTGAGCTTTATAGTTAGCTGAAATATTAATAACTACAGCACCCGTCGAAGTTATCTTATTCATAACGTCAACAATCAGCGTGGGTCTATCGAAACAATTCACAACAATATCAACGGAATATTTTAACACATTTACAAGACTTTTGTTCCATTTAACATCAATTAACCGAGCTTTTTCATTCGCAATATTTGGACAGTCAATTCTGTGAACGCTAATTCCGCGACCTTTGGTGATGTAACCTACAATTTCATCTCCGGGAATCGGAGAGCAACACGAAGCGATATTCATAAGAGCTGAATCGCCATTAGCGAGTAGTACTACATCTTTATTCTCGTTGTTTTCGACTTTGTTTGAATTAGAATCAATCTGATCGTAAATAGCTCTTTCAACGGAAGCGTTATCCGGTTCAAGTTTCAAGAAATCTATAACTTGTTGAGGAGTAATATTTTTATTGCAAACTCTCAAGTAAAACTCTTCTTCATTCGCACATTTAAAATTGGCGAATACTTTGTTGTCAATAACATCTTCAACATGCTTGTCGATCTTGCGCTCCTTGAAGGAATCCGCAAGGCTCGACTTAGCTTTATCTATTTGACTCTCTTTTACGTACTCAGAATTTTGTTTAGTTAAAAATTTTCTGATGTGAGATCTTGCAATGCTGGACTGAGCGATATTTAACCATTCCGAGTTGGGACAGGCACCTTTTTTAGTTTCAACTTCAACCATATCTCCAGTTTTGAGTTTAGTCGACAGCGGAACAAGTTTGTTATTTACTTTTGCTCCGTAGAGAGTATCGCCAATTTTCGTGTGAATTCTATAAGCAAAATCGATCGGATTTGAACCGTTGGGAAGCGAAATAACTTTACCCTTTGGGGTAAAGACATAAACGTTCGCGGAAAATATATCGTTTTGCATAAGACTCACGTAGTCTTGAGCATTTTTGTCGCCTTTTTCATCGCCATTGTCGCCTTCTTCATCGCCGGTAATATCAACAAAGTCTTTAAACCAGTGCAGGCGTTCTTCAATGTCTTTTTGTTCCAACTTAGGATCGTACTTAGTGCCCTCTTTATAGCGCCAGTGGGCTGCGATGCCCCCTTCAGCGGTTTCATCCATCTCTCTAGTCCGTATTTGAATTTCAAACACGTGACCATCACCCGATAAAATTGTCGTGTGCAAAGATTGATACAAGTTCGGTTTCGGCATAGCTATATAGTCTTTAAATCTTCCGGGAACCGGTACGAAGGCTGAGTGAATATACCCTAATATTTCATAGCAGTTTGTTTCAGATTTAGTTACGATTCTCAAAGCTAATATGTCGTATATATCTTTGAATGAATAATTCTTAATATACATTTTTTTATAGATGGAGTAAGTTGATTTCACTCTGGAAGATATTTCAAATTCGATGTTAGCTTTCGTGAGAATATTCACTACTTTAGCTCGTATTTTCTCAAGTGAAACAATCGAATTTTTATTTGTTGCTTCCAGCTCTTCTTCAATTATCTTGTACTCTTTAGGTTTTGAGTAGAACAGACAGATATTTTCCAATTCGGATTTAACTTTGTTCAAACCCAATCTGTGAGCGATAGGTACATAGACATCTAAAGTTTCTTTTGATATGCGAATTTGTTTCTCTACAGGTTGAAACTGCAAAGTGCGCATATTGTGTAATCGGTCAGCAAGTTTGATGATGATAACGCGAATATCTTTAGCCATAGCGATGAAAATCTTGCGGTGATCTTCCGCTTGGAAATCAGTGTTGTGAAAGTCAGATAGCCTTGTTATCTTGGTGAGCGATTCAACTAAAAATGCAACTTCATCGCCAAATATTTGAGCGATTTCGTCTTTAGTAGTGATTGTATCTTCTATCGTGTCGTGCAAAAAACCTGCCATTATTGTAACAGGAGAAGTATGAAGAGTAGACAAAATATAAGCCACGCCTAAAGTATGAGTGATATAGGGATCGCCTGATTTACGAAATTGACCTTCGTGTTTTTGTTTAGCGAACTTATAAGCATCCTCAATCTTAACAAGGTCCGCTTCATTAGTAATATACGTCTTGATAGAAGCCATCACTTCCTCAAAAGTATAAACCTTGTTGTTTATTTCCATAATTATAACCTCAATATTGATTTGTAAGGCGCTTCTTTAAGCACTCTATAACCCGCTAAATCATTCAGTTCGATAAATGTTAATATTCCAACAACTTTTCCACCGCAGTCTTCGACTAATTCTTGAACTGCTCTCAAAGTTCCCCCGGTAGCGAGTAAATCATCTACGAGTACAACTTTTGTTCCTGGTTTAATTAAACCTTTTTTAATTTCTATCGTTGTGGAATTGTATTCTAAAGTATACGTTTTAGCTATAACTTCGCCAGGTAATTTACCCTTTTTACGTGCCATAGCAAATCCTACTTTTAACTTGTAAGCAATGGGTGCACCAAATACGAATCCTCTAGCCTCAGGTCCTATAATAAGGTCCGGATGCCACTCGTTAATTATGGCAGACATGTCATCTATTGCTTGATGTAAAACTTCGCCATCGCTTAAAAGGGGAGAAACATCCTTAAAAGAAATTCCCTCTTTGGGAAAGTTTTCAATAACACCAATGTACTTTTCGTAATTCATTATTATTTTCTCCTTTGTATATAACTATAAAATTATACCATATTAACAAAATTAACTTAATAAATATAATAATATATATATACAGGATAAATCTAAATTAGATAATACGTAAGTCACTTACCTTGTAAAGATACCGAAAATATCTTAACATCATATTGTTAGAGGACAAAAATATGGTCAAATACATAACGCCCTACGGCTTTTGTTACGGGGTGAAAAATTCGCTGAATAAAGTTAGAGAAATAAAGAAAGCTAGACCTCAAGCTCGCATCGTTTTTGTGCGCCCTTTAGTGCACAATGAAATAACGAATCAGCTGATATATAAAGAGACGAATGCAACTGTGTATTCTCCAGATATAAAACAAGCTAAATACAGAGGAGCTTACTTAGTATTTCCCGCTCATGGTATGACGAAATTCGACCGTCGTTTTTCCGAATCTTTGCAAGCAAAATACGTAGATTGTACTTGCCCAGTTTTGCTAAATACAAAAAAGCAAATTATCAAAGATTTAGACAGCGATAAAACTGTTATATTTTTTGGAAAAAAAGGACATTCGGAATCGCAATTTATGTGCGATATAGATGAGCGAATTGTCTTCGTTCCGACCGAAGATAGCGAAAATTATGATTTTTCTCGTTTAAACGACTATAAAAAAATCTCTCTATATCCTCAATCGACCATAAAAAAAGATACTTTAGATAAGTTTGTAGGTAGAATCCGCGAATTTTACAAAGGTGAATTCGTTCCTCACCCGGTATGCATAGAGTGTTTGAGACGTTGGGAAAATGGAATAAACATAATTCCTGGAACAAAGGATGCATTCATTATTGTTACAGATCCGAGCTCATCTAACGGCATGGAATTTGTGAATATCTTAAAAAAGCATTTCATTTTAAACAACGTGTATCAAATAGAATCTCGGAAAGATTTAAAAGAGTTAAAAACTAAACTAAATCCCCGTGGAAATATCTATATCGGCAGCGCTACTTCCGCCCCGAATAAAGTTGTTGAATCTGTCGGTAGAGACCTTAAAATTTGGTCTTTGCTGATGAAATTTGTGCCTCAATTTCATGGTCAAAAGTAAATACTTCAAGATTGGGATTTAACTCGTTTAAATCCTTTTTTATTTGACTGATAAATACCCTCTCAACTTCGTGAGGTATGTCGAGATAGTTGTAGTTTCTTTCAATTATTTCTCTTCTCGTGTGATGTGCCATATCGCCGGAAATAAATATATCGGCTTGTTCTTCACGAGCAAATATGTAATCTTTTGCTGCTCCGCCACCGATAATACCGACCTTTTTTATATCTTTATTATTTCCTTTAACTAAAAGGCAGTAGCCAACATTGAGCTTATTCATGGCGTAATATTTAAAATCATCTATGGACATAGGAGCATCCAATACGCCAATTCGCATGGTGGGGCACTTTTCCGGGGTATAAATATTATTTAATTGCAATTTTTCAGCAAGGATATCGTTCATGCCAGGATCAGCGTTGTCAAAGCACGTGTGAAATGAATAAACGCAGGTTTTTATTTCGTTTTCTGTTATTTCTGTAACTGCTTTTCTGCACTCATCTGAATTGATAACTTCCATTCGCGTACCAAAGATAAAAGGGTGATGAGTAATTATCAAATCAGGTTTTATTTCTTTAGCTTTCTCACACATTTCCACATCGTAATCCAAACAGACCATAACTCTGTTTATTTCAGAAGGTAACACTCCTATTTGATGGCCGCATCTATCCCAAATCTCTTGGCCCTTCTTAGGATATTTTCTCCATATATAATTAATTAGTTTTCTTGATTTCATAGTATTTCAATCCTTCTCTCAATATTTTCGTCTTCAAAATAAGCTCATCGTATGTCTCTTTTGACATGTTTTCACCTTTGTCTTTTATTATTGTGTTTATTCTGTCCAAATTCATTGTGAGATACTCGTGTAGAATCTCATCTTGGTGCTTCAATGGATAATGTCCGAAAGTATATTCACAAACGCTGCAAGTCTTTGTTGCACCTTTTGTGCACTTCATAACAGTGTATATTTTCTCACGTTCTTTTATATATTTTTCATAATCAATCTTAAAGCCTAATTTGGTCAAAGCAATTCTCAAGGCATCTATATCTGATTGGGGTTCAAGTATGAGGGTTTCAAAGTTTTGTAAACCGTAAGTAGAAGAAGATAAAATGCTCGCAATCAAACTTCCTCCCATACCGGAAATAATCAGTTGCTTAGCCTGCCTATAATCAAACTTCAGCCCGTCAGCAAACACGCATTTAATCTTGTCAGATTGTTCGTGTTTTGCAATGTTTTCGACCAATCTATTAAAAGGTCCTTTCTTATTTTCGGTAGCAAAAAAATGCTGACTAAAACCATGTTCCATCAAGTAAATACCAAGGTATCCGTGATCTGCTCCAATATCGACGCTCGAAGCGTTGGTAATGAGATTATAAACATCCATCAAACGTGGAGATAAATTACATTGCGCCATCAGTTCTCTCTATATTTTCCTCTAATATTATACGCATTTTTTTAGTTGCTTTTACAATTATTTGTCTCGCCCTTTCTCTCGTGATTCCTCCGCAGCGCCCAACTTCTTCTAGAGTGTGCGGCGATTCGTTGTGAAGACCGTATCTCAATTCGAGAAATTTGCGCTCTCTCGGGTCCAATTTATCGAGGGCGTATTCAACATCGTCGAGGTGATACGAGAGTAAAGATGAGTGTATATCATCCGTACCAAGTTGATCCTCAAAGGTACCATCTTTATCTTTCGAACGCTTGGCCTCCAAAGAAATTATAGGGGCGTCGTACGCCAATATTTTTTCTACCTTTTGTGCTGTGTACTCTTCTCCGAGAGCCTCTGCTATTTCTTCTGAGGTTGGTTCTTGCTCTAATTTATTTACAAGTTTAGCTCTGGTGTGCTTTATTTTATACAGCATGTCGTGCATGTACACGGGCATTTTAATAGAACTGCCGTATATGGAAACAGCGCGCATTACGGATTGCTTGATCCAGAAACTAGCATAGGTCGAAAAGCGACAACCTTTTCTGTAGTCGAATTTTATAGCGGCTTTCATCAGTCCCATATTCCCATATTGAATCAAATCTTCGTAGGAGAGACCTCCGTTGGTCATCCTGTATTTTTTAGCGATGGAAGTAACCAATCTAAGGTTGCTATTTATAAGTTTTTCTATCGCTTCACCATCGTTGTCGTGTTGGATTCGCTTAGAAAGTTCCACCTCTTCCTCAGGCGTTAACAACGGATGCTTAGATATATCAGAAAAGTACATATTGAGCGCATTGTTTGTTGAGTACGCAGCGGTTTTGTTCTTTTCGTAAGAAGATATATCATCAGTTTGTACGATCGAAATTCGACGCTTTTTAAGAAAGGTATAAACATCCAAAAATTCGCTTTCATCCAAAAGGTATTTATCTAAGATTGAATTAAAATCGCCCTCGTATATTTTGCGGTCTTTTTTGGCAAAATTGAGCAATTCTTTTTTCAGCATATTAATATCTAATGCATTTTCACTCACGTGGTTACCTCGCTATATGTTTTTATCTTAAATATATTATATCAAAAAAAAGCGCTTAATTATAATAACTAAGCGCATAAATAAATAATATTAAGTAAATCTCTCTAATTAACTTCGTCTAAATAATCGCGAAGTTGTTTTGAACGAGCGGGATGTCTAAGCTTTTTAATAGCTTTGGCTTCAATCTGACGAATACGTTCACGAGTAACACCAAATTCTTTACCAACTTCTTCAAGCGTGTGGTTGCGACCATCGTCTAACCCGTAACGGAGACGAATAACTCGCTCTTCTCTATCGGTAAGTTCAGTGAGAACTTCGTTTAATTTATCCTTGAGCAAAGATGAGTTAGCGTAGGAAAGCGGAGATTCATTGTCTTTATCTTCAATGAAATCGCCAACGTGACTATCTTCTTCTTCACCAACAGGTTTTTCAAGCGACAAAGGATCCATAGCGATCAATTGAATCTCGCGAATTCGATCAGCTGATAAGAAAGTTCCGAGTTCTTCTAAAGTTTCGGATATTTCTTCTGCGCTGGGATCTCTATTTAACTTCTGTGTTAATTTGCGAGATGTACGCGTGATTTTATTGATTGTCTCTACCATGTGAACAGGAATACGAATCGTACGTGCCTGATCGGCTAACGCACGAGTAATAGCCTGTCTAATCCACCATGTGGCGTATGTTGAAAATTTAAATCCTTTGGTGTAATCAAACTTTTCAACAGCTTTCATCAAACCGATATTACCTTCTTGAATTAAATCCAAAAATTGCATACCGCGGTTAACGTAATGCTTTGCAATAGAAATAACTAATTTTAAGTTGCAGTTAGTCAATTCAGTCTTTGCTGCTTCATCGCCTTGTTCAATACGCTTTGCGAGAACAACTTCCTCTTCCTTTGATTTTAAAACTCTGTATTTACCTATTTCACGCAAATATTGTTTAACAGGATCATTATTTTTTAAATCGCTGGCTTTCGATGTTGTTTTTTTAGGAGCTTTTGCTTTTTTCTTCTTAGCAGGAGCTTTTTTCTTTGCTGGAGTTTTTTTAACCTTATCAACTTGGGCTTCCTTATCGGATTCCTCAGTAATTTCATTAATTAAATCTTCATCAATATCTTCATCGTCAGGTAAATCGTCTTCAATTAAGTCATTGTCAATCTCAGTAACTGTGATTCCATGGTCTCTTACGTAGTCGATAATATCAATTAAATCATCGTCTGAAACTTCATATTTAGACATGTAATTAAAAATTTGGTCCTGATCTAAATTACCGCCTGCTTTCTTTCCTTTTTTTAGAAGGGCAGCGCGCCAATCGGTAATATTATTATTTGTAACTGGGAGTTCTTTATCCTCTTCAATCACATCCTTTTTAACTCTTTTTTTTCTAGGCTTTTTGACTTTTTCTACTACTTTTTCTACTTCTAATACTGATTCTTTTGTTTCTTTTTCAGTTTTTTTACTAACAGCCATATTTCCTCTTTCCTAGTATAAGAACCTATTTTCTTATTTAAGGTCCTTTTTTGCTACTTTAGCAAGCACACGAGTGCTTTTCTCAAATGTATCGTTGTTTGTCGGATTTCTCAAATCGTATTCCCTTAAATATTTTTTGTGTGCTTTTAATAATAGATTAAAGTCACCATTGCGGAATACTCGCCCAGGATATTTACAGTTTTCAAGTCTTAAGATTAGTCCATCGCTTATGATTTTATTGTTCTCTATAGATTTAAGAGCTTCAGTATCTGATGAATTGTAATCTCTAATCATATCAAACTGTTCGGAGTAAAAAATCTCAGCTAAATTCTTCAGCGCAGAAAAATCCTCTTCACGTATAAAGTCTACACTACTGTGCAAGTCCGAATAGAACTCACCAAGTAAATCTATCATTTGACCATATGAGTCTACCACAATTCTATCTTCAAGTGTTTCCATTAATTTTACCGTATCTCTGGACAATATTATGCGAGATAGTATCTGTCCTTCGTTGCGAATAAGATTTTGAAACTTCTGTTTTAAGTAGTCGGCATCGAGATAATCATTAATATATCTTTGAAGCTCATTGTTGATTTCTACTTTGGATAAATCCGAAGGAGTAAAGTGAACAGCATGCTCATTAGATATAGTTTGAATGTATTTTTTTGTAGAATATGATGCAAATAAATTTTTTATAGATTCAGTTGATAAATTTAATAGTGTCGCAAGTTTACTAATAATGTCATCCTGACCAAGTTTACCCAACTGGTAGTAATAAAATCTATTCTGTCTTAAGAATGTTTCCTTATCCTCGTAAGTAAGCAGGCCGCTGTGGCTATTTAAATAGTTTGCTGAGTGTATAAGAGGTGAGTCTAATTTATTTAATACCTCCCTCAGTGCTTCAGGTCCCTTTTCTTTTAAATATTCATCCGGATCTTTTCCTTCATCCAACGGACGAACGACTTTTACGGAAACATTGTGACCCGACAGCGCGCTCAAACACTTTTCTGTAGCGTGTTGACCAGGTTCATCTGAATCTAAACACAATCTAACTTCAACTTTCATCTTCGCGAACAGTTCAACGTGCTTAGATGTGAACGCTGTTCCCATAAGACCTACAACGGCAGGTATACCCGCTCTATAAATGGCAATTGCATCCATAAAGCCCTCGACGACATATACGTAATTGGCTTTTCTTATGGCATCTTTTGCGTTGTTGAAGTTGTATAGCAATTCGGACTTTTTAAACACGACAGATTCTGAAGAATTCATATATTTTGCAGATGGATCATCATCTAAATATTTTCGTCCTGAAAATCCTACAAGTTCACCTGAAATATCGGAGAGAGGAAACATAATCCTATCCCTATATTTATCGGAGAAATTAGTTGAATTTGGAGATATAATTCCGGCGCTTTCAAGCGTTTCAATAGAAATTTTTTCTTTATTTCGCAAGTATTCAATTGATTTTTGATTTTCAGCAGGAGCGTAACCGATGTGGAATTTTTTTATTATATCCTCAGTTAAATCTCTATTTTTCAAATAATCCAATGCATTCTTTCCACTTTGAGTGATAAGCATGTATTCGTAATATTTCGAAAGTTTTTCTAAAGCGATAAGTTCCGACTCATTTTTACGTTCCTTCTTAACTTCTATATAGTTAGCTAATTCAGGAACATCTATGTGGCATATTTCACATACTTTTTTTACCGCAGCGGTAAATGAAATTTTTTCGTATTGTTTTACAAAACCAAAAGCATCGCCTGATGTACCGCAAACAAAACACTTAAATATCTGTTTCGATGTAGATATTTGCATGGATGGATTGGAATCGTTGTGAAACGGGCACAAAGCTACGTAATTTGATCCTTTTTTTTCTACATCAATGTAATGAGAAATAACATCGACGATATTGACTTGAGATTTGATTTTTTCAATTGTTGAGTATGATATCATTCGATTTCTCCCTTCTATTACACATGTAGACAATTAGAGATCAATTATTCGTGAAATTTTTTATAAAGGTAAGTTGCAAGGTCAGCAATCTTAACCCTCTCTTGTTCCATCGAGTCTCTGTCGCGCACTGTGACTGAGTTATCTTCCATCGAGTCGAAGTCGTAGGTTACGCAGTAAGGAGTGCCGATGGCATCTTGTCTTCTGTAGCGCTTGCCGATGCTTCCTGTCGTATCAAAGACTGCGTCGTAATTTTCAGATATCAAAGACCACAAAGAATCTTTAGCTTTGTCATTCAACTTGTTTGACAAAGGTAAAATAGCTACGCCATACGGCGCAAGGTTTTTGGCAATGTGCATAACAATGCGCTCACCATTATCTAATTCTTCAACATCGTACGAGTCACAAAGCAGCGCGAGGAGCAATCTATCCAAACCGAACGAAGGCTCAATAACGTGAGGGAGGAAACGACTGTTATCAGTAGAATCCAAATATGTCAAATCTTGACCAGAGCATTCTTGATGCCTGTTCAAATCGTAGTTTGTGCGAGAAGCTATACCCATAAGTTCGCCCCAACCCATCGTCGGGAAATCATATTCAATATCGCAGGTAGCCTTAGAATAGAAAGCCAACTCTTTAGCGCTGTGATCTCTAAATCTCAATTTATCTTTATCAATACCAATTTTGTTAACGAAATCTAAACATTCGTCTTTCCAATAATTGAACCATTGGAGATCTTCGCCAGGTTTAAAGAAGAATTCAATCTCCATCTGCTCGAATTCCCTAGTTCTAAATGTGAAGTTACCAGGAGTAATTTCATTTCTGAATGCTTTGCCTATATCACATATACCAAAAGGTAATTTAGCGCGTTGAGTTCTTTGGACATTTTTAAAGTTGACGAATAAACCCTGTGCAGTTTCAGGTCTAAGGTAAACTGTTGAGGCTTTATCTTCAGTAACTCCCATTGTTGTTTTAAACATCATTTGGAATTGTCTGATAGGAGTAAAGCTTGATTTACCGCAGGTAGGACAAGTTATTCCTTGTGTTTGTATCACTTCGTTTAACTCGTCATTGCTCATATCATCAACGTTTAATTCAGGCTTTTGAGATTTGATTAAATTGTCAGCTCTAAAACGAGCGTGGCAATATTTGCAATCGATTAATGGATCGTGAAAATTCTTGATGTGTCCAGTTGCTTCCCAAACTTTAGGATTCATTATAATTGATGGATCTATTTGAAAAATATTCATCTTCGCAACGACAAAATGCTTTCTCCACACATCCTTTAAATGATTCTTCATATTGCTTCCAAGAGGACCGTAATCCCAGGTATTAGAAATACCACCGTAAATTTCAGATGAGGGATATATAAATCCCGATGAAACTAAGTGTGTTGTTATCTTTCCAAATTCAAATTTTTGATCTGCCATACTTTTATCTCCATTCCTATTAATTTTATATCTTAATTGCAGTTACATTCAATCTATTTTAGCGCTTCAAGAAATAATTCCAACGAATTTATTTTATATCCCAATTGATCTTGTAAGTATAAAGATAACTCGCTCAAACATATTAACGCAGTGCTTTTTGGTAGTACAGCCCGCTGTATTTGATCTGCCTTTACCTTGAATCCATAGCGAAACACTTTCATATATTCAACTGGAGATGCTTGCATGTTCATATTCGCAGCACACTCGTTACAAATGAAACCGCCCTCGGTTAAATTGAAGGCGACTAAGTTGTTTTTACGCCTGCAGTTTATGCACTCATCTACATTGGGAGATAATCCCAATAAATTCACAGAAGCGCAAGTGAATATAAAAGCTAATGTCACTGGATCAAAACCAACGAGCGCAGCTTTAAATATTTCCTCGTAATAATCGTATGGAAGCTTATCCTCATCTTGAAAGAACTTGATAATTATTTCGTTTATATACTGTCCTAATAAAGCGTATTCAAGCTTCTCGTAAAGAACAGAATTATTTATCAGAGTCTTGTGTCCGGTCGCACTCAAAAAACTAGGATGTACTGCATTTACATCAAGTAGTAATTTATTGAACAACAGCGTTGCTGAGTGATTTTTCGATTCGGGTTTATATCCGCCGCGTATCAAAACCGCACGCTTTTTTTCTTTCGTAAGGAAAGTTATAATAGTATCTTTTTCTTTGTACTTATTCGCTTGAATAACATACCCTTCTAACGTTTCTATCTTAGAGGGCATTACTTGCTAGTTCCGTAACCATACTCGCTTAAATAACGAGCGTTATCTCGCCAATCTTCTACAACTTTTACATATAATTCAAGTTCAACAGGTTCCATATTGAAAATGGAAATGGAGTGTTGAGCTAAGTGTCTTATTTTAGAAATCATTTGACCTTGGTGACCAATGACGATAACCTTCTCTGATTTCTTTTCTACTATTATGTCCGCAAATATAACTTTATGACCTGTTTTCTCGTCGATCTCTTGATGAGTTATACTTACGTGAATAGCGTGAGGTACTTCTTGTTTTAGCATTCTAAAACATTTTTCACGAATCATTTCAGCATATACAAATTCTGTAGGATGATCTAATAGTTGTCCTTTAGGAAAGAAAGGAACTCCTTCAGGTAAATGAGTTTTAATCAATGCGATTAAATCGTCAATGCCATACTTTTTAAGTGCGGAAATTTCCAATACTTCAGCTTTAGGCATCAATTGTTTATATGCTCTGAGCTTGAATTGACCTTCTTCAATATTAATATCATCAATCTTGTTAAAAGCAACAATAACTGGAATTTCTAACTTGTTTAAAGAATCGCAAAGTCTTTCGTTTACGCGTTCTTTACCATCCACAACATAAATTAGTATGTCAACGCCAGCTTTTGCTTGCTCGGCATCTCTAATTAGTATCTGTCCCAATTTCTTGTGAGGAACGTGTAGTCCTGGAGTATCGACAAATACGATTTGTGAATCGTCATCGTTATATATTCCTTGTACATTTTCTCTCGTGGTTTGAGGCTTGTCTGATACAGCCTGAACCTTTATTTTTAAAATGGCGTTAATCAATGTTGATTTACCAGCATTAGCTAACCCGTATAGCGCACAAAATCCTGTTTTCATTATTTTAAGTTCTCTCCGGTGAATGTATAAGGAAGTAATCCCTTTACAGTTTCAACTATTGCTTCACCTTTTTTGTTGAATATAACTATTGGACAATCTAAATCTAGTAATTCTGACATCACTTGTCTACAAGCCCCACAAGGAAATGCATAAGATTCAGTTGAATCACCTACAAGAGCTAGACAAATTATATCTTCCTTCTTGTATCCGAGCAGATGTGTTCTAAACATACAAGTGCGTTCAGCACACATCGACAACCCGTAAGATGAGTTCTCAATATTAGCTCCAAGTATCTTTTTGCCATCTGTTGTCAATATAACAGCTCCAACGTGATATTTCGAATAAGGAACGTGAGCTAATTTCTGAGCTTCTTTAGTTGCTTGAAATAATTCGTTCATCAACTGTTTGTTATTTGAATCAAATTTCATATTAATTAACCTCCCTATATGAATATCTAAAACTGTTTAGGATGTCGTTTTGTTTATCGTACATAATTTTCGCTTTTTCTTCATCGTTAATGTGATCGTATCCTAGCAGATGCAAAAATCCGTGAATAAACAGGAAAGCTACTTCCCTCTCAGTTGGATGATTGTAGGTTTTAGCTTGCCGCTTTGCAGTATCGATCGATATAACGATCTCTCCGAGATCATCGTAAGGCAGACAATCATCTTTTAAATCGTCATATGCGAAGGATATTACATCGGTGGGTCTATCAATATGACGATATTCTCTATTTATTTTGTGTATAGATTCATCATTAACAACACTTGCAGAAACAATCACGCTTTGTTCAAGTTGAGTGCTCGCAATTATGTGATTAAAAAGAGCGACGAGCATCTTCTCGAATTCTTCTTGATTTTGACCAGTCTGGTCCTGAAAAAATAGTGTATTGTTATCCATAGTTATCGCTTAATAATTATATCACATTAATGTAGCAAAAATGCGCTTGAAATAAAAGTCTTTTTTCACGCAAAATAGCAGTAATTATTCCCCGACTTTATTATTTAGTCTCACAAACTCATTGAACTGCTTTTCATGTAAATTTTGGCAGAAAAAATCTCCGCTCATCAGATTAATATCGTGATTGCATGCCGCGTTTTTTTGATTTTCATCGCTGATGTAAGAAACGATAAACTTCAATCCGAGCACTTCTACAAAATATTTAATCAAATCCGAAGATACTTCACCTTCATCTTTGGAATATAGTCGTTCCAGAATTTCATTGTTGATAATGATATAACTATCGGAATGTTGAACAAGCACCTTAAAACTGCGATTTGGAGAGTGCACAAAGTCAAACATAACTTTAAAGCCCATTGAATTCAACCTGTGTGTGCTTAATTTAGCAAGTTCAATCTTATTTTCATCTGTTTCTAGTTCGATTTTAAAAGCTATTTGCCGTGTCGGAACTTTTTTGCTGATAACCATCTGCATCAAGTTCCCTATTCGATTAGGCGCTTCAAGAGTAGAATTGCTCAAGTGAATGACTATCCAACCAATCTCTTTCATCATATCGGGATTTCTCAAAATATAATTGAGTGCATTGATTATGTCTATCTTTTCAATTCTGTATATATATCCTTCGCTTGTAGCTATTTCTCTAATTTTCGAAGATGAAATAGGCCCGAAATTTTTATCCACTAGTCCCAAATCGCTTTCAGCTCCTACGAATTTTCCTAAATGATTGGAATATGTAGGTCCTAACACAAATGTGAATTTATTCTCAACGATAGCTTTTATGATCATTTTATTAACTTTTTTGTCCGATATTAATGATATGTCCTTGTCGAATTGATTTGCTGAGGACAGCAAAATAAAATAGGACAAAGACAAGTAAATAGAAATGAGAAAATTTATAAGTTGCAAATTCTTAGTGTAGCTGTATATAACGAACCATACAATTAGAAAAATATACGCTAAAACGCCTATTGAGAGCATATAAATATTGAATTTTTTATAGTATCTAATCATATAGTAAGCAGATAGCACAAGATTCACCGTTTGCACTGCAATTACAAGGTAATACAAGTGATTATAACTCAACAATATCCCGAGCATAACATCGCTTTGGTCAATAAATGGAACAACAATTAATAAAACGGCACACATTGCTGTAGTAAATATCGGAATAAAGTATAGCCTTCTTTTAATATCTTCATCGGCAATGCTTCTACATATTACATATCCAAGAGTGAAAGTAGAAGTTATCACAAAAACATAAAGTGCGCTAAGAGTGTAAATTAATATTGGATTAGGTTCAGCGAACTCTTTTGTTACAAATGTAATTGCCATGCTGAAAATAACGGCAAATATCGCAACAATTACATGATAAAAGAAATACATGTTGATATTAAATCTTAACAGTCTGCGAAAATATATCAAAAAAGCTAAAATAATAAGTATAAAAAGAGATAACAAATCAAAGATGTTGAAATATAGCATGTAATTACCTTTCATACTTATTAAAATATATAAATTTACGCTGTCGCGCATTTAAATGGGCGATTAACAACTCTCAATAATCCTGTTGTCGAAATCATTTCATTAATATATCTTACTTGAAAAATTATACTATATTTTTAAATAATTCATAATAAAAAAAATATTTTATGCTGAAAATTTGACTATTAAACTCTCAATAAATATAGACAAAGTGCGCTTTAACAAATTTAAATTTTAATAAATATGTCTATATTACTCAATATATTCACCTTTTCCTTTTATAAATATTCGATGTGATTATAAGCAAAGCAATTTTAAAATATTTTATTAACTCATGTAGATACCACACGAATAAATACTGACTTTGAGATTCCTGAGTTCATTTAGAGGATTCTTCCGTTTATTTTGATCAATATAGTTTGATATTTTTGATGTTACATACACAAGTCCAATAACCTTAGTTATTATGATGCCAATGTTCACGGTGTTTGTAAGGTACGCTTCCCCAAAACACAACGCGCATATAACTGCTGTTCTGACATACATTTCACAGAGGGAATATTTTCCGTACAACTCGCCATTTTTAACTAATTTCTTATAGGATTTCCCAGAGAATAATTCGCTTACCAACATTTCAGATTCCATTGATTCCAGGCGATTGTTAATTTTTTTCTTTTGATTATTAAAAATACAATACAGCAGAAAATTACAAATCAAACAAACCGCAATCAGCAACAGATCGCTCATTCCTATATATAAGGTTATAATCAATATCACTATCATGCTGATTACCCCAGTCCACAAAGAACTGTGGTAATGCACGATATCGGATTCAAAAGAAGAAATACTTATATAGTCCTCTCTTTTGTGCTCTTTTTCTAAGTATGGTATTCCAACTCTCATTTGTAATCTCTTCAGCAAGGTTAGTAGAAAGGATTGAGAGATATAGGAAATAACAAATAGACAAAATATACAAATAAACGAAAGAAAGTAGTAATCATTTTTATCAATAAAATACAAGGATAAAACAACGAATAAGCCTTCAAATACTGATAGAAACGATATAACTAAACTTTCTTTAATTTTTAAAAATCTTATCTTTTCATGCTGTATTTGTGCAATTTTATAACAGTGCAGTATTTTTTTAGTGGATATTACGTTAAAATTTTTTTTATTCATCATGTGATATCCATCCTCTGGATCAAAGTAATATACAAACGCTTTTCCGATGTTCAAGAGATTGATAAAATGAGTGCTTTTATGCTTGTGTATCAAAAGTATTTTCGGGCCTTTTAACTGCTTTAAATAATCTAAGTTCTCATATTCATATCCATCTGCTTTTATACCGAATTTTTCCAAATTCTTTTTCATTAAAGCGAAGTTGCTACACTCATCTAGATGAAGAAATGCATCCGTATTTTTGTAAAGTTTACTTATTACGTTTCTAATGCAGGCATCACCACAACTGAAAAAATCCTTTTGATAAATCATAAAATTTACCTCCGGGATTACATTAGTTTTTTATAGCGATTAGTTAGGAATTAATCGTTGAAATATTCCAAATCATTTATGGTGATAGGTTCAACGATCTTATCTAAAATTTTCGTGAATAATTTGCGAGAGACTTTATCTTTAGCGTAGGTAGAAAGAACGTCTTCATAGTCTAAGTAAGATGTGATGAATGTCATCTTCCCTCTCTTAGCTCTGTCCATCAACAAGGGAGTTAATATTAAGTCTCTTGCCGCCTGCGATTTATATTCAAATCCAAGGTCGATGATAATCATAACATCCGCTTTTTTCGCCAATTCCAAATTACTCTCTCCATCTTTCTTAATATTTTCTATCAAGGAAGAACAATCATTTAGCGTTTCATTGGCTTCAATCACGGAAACTGTTCTGTTGTTTTTAGCAAAGAAATATGCCAAAAAATATCCGATAGCTTCGCCGTTGTGGTTATCGGAAGATATTAAGTACCCTTTATTTTCATCAGCGGAATTGAAAGTCTTTATTTTATTTCCGCACGCTGATACCGTATATAAATAGCTGTCTTTTACTTTTGCTTTTCCTGAAACCAAGATATTTTTCGATTCCAAAGCGTGGTGATATATCTTCCACTTGTCAGTATCGGAAAATACTATTCTATTGAAGTTATTAAGTATTGTTTTATAAAATTCACAAGGGACAAACTGTGTCTCTAAATTGTTTGAATACAAATTGTTCTTCAGTTTAATTTTGTAGCCTTTTTTTCCAATTTTTTTGCAGTGAGCAAAACCTTCGCAATCAACACATATTTTTTTGTCGTTTAAATAATTCATTAAAGTAACGAAAGAATTGCGAAAAACAAATTCGTAATCGTTGGATTCTTCCAACAATTTATTCGCTTCCGGATCATTTTTTACTTGATGATACAAGTCTTTTATTATCTCTTCTTGAACATCGTCAGAGACGATGTGAATATTGTACTTTGCTTTTTCCATACTAATCTCCTAAAATATCCGTTAAATCAATGCTGTTAACATATTTCAAATCCGCTGCATCCTTCGCAGCATCTGTAGGTTTTTCTTCTGGTGTAGTTTCAATTTTTTTATTGTTTTTAGCATACATATTCGAACGATCTTGATATAAGAACGACATAGCATCGGCGGCGGATGTTATATTTGAGTGCTTCAAAGACAAATAAGTCTTTATCACGTACTGATCGGGGAGTTTTCCGTTGCACGCTTGCAAAGTATAATCAACAACAACGTTTATTATAGAATTGGGTGCGTTGTATTCCATCGCCATCGTGTAAAGCAGTTTATCGTAAGATTTTGGTACAGTATTAGATTTGAGCAAAAAGTGCAAATAGGATTGAGGGTCCAACTCCTGCATCTTGCGCAGGCGCATGGCGTAAGCAGATGTACCAAAGCTAACTTTGTTGTCATCTTCTGAAGGTGTATTGTCATCAATTTTAAATTTAAAATAACTCGATGCGTAATTTTTAAATACATCAAAATTAAATATTCCGTATGAATCGACAGCTTGTTGAGTTAATTCCGCAGCGTCATTTTCTTTAAATCCATACAAGGAACACAATTTATATATCTCGCTCACATCATTTTTAATACTGGAAAAATCAACTCCTTTGTCACAGAGCATCTGTTGGTATTTTTCTATATCGATCTCTGTCTTCGCTTGCTGAAATTCCTTCGCTTTCAAATTCAATGTCTTCCCTGAGTACATCATCAGTTCATCGTAGTTAGGTTCAGTATCAAATACATCGGAGAATTTATAAGACATATCAACGTAATCGTCAGGTATTTTAGCTGAGGCGGTATACTTCATGCGAATTTCCATAATTCTACGATTTGAAACTTTTGTAGATAAAAGAGATATAAGCAAAGGATTTTTAAAAAAATCACTCGGTGAGAGAGGTAAGTAAATCTTATATATATAGTTTATTCTAGATTTCTCTTCCAATTTATATGTGCTTACAAGGCCTACAGCTTCCAATTTATGCAAACTGTTATTTAAATTTTCTCTATTTATTCCCAGCAAGTCAACCAGTTCACTCTTGATAGAAATAGAGTCTCCGTTAGCTTGTCTAAGCAATATTTCATACAGAGTAATGCAAGTGGATCCTATCAACGGCAGATAACAATCAGCAATCATCTCACGATCAAAATCCGATATTCCAAATTCGGCTTTGCAGGTGTATATTGCGTTTTGTTCTTTATCGTTCATATTATCTCCGTTTCCTAAAGATAATTA
>Ga0172377_10001342_pt1 | contig 24696 bp, 17 predicted proteins | sample Pumphouse3metaG_FD_119749 | JGI IMG/M metagenome (GOLD analysis project Ga0172377, IMG submission 119749) | Leachate microbial communities from a municipal landfill in Southern Ontario, Canada - Pumphouse #3 metaG | ecosystem: Engineered > Solid waste > Landfill > Unclassified | place: Canada... | reverse complement strand
TGGAAGTGATCAAGCACTCGATCAAGAAAGACCAGCTGCAGAACTTCCTGAACATCTATGAAGACAGGTTCCAGGCCAGCCTGAAACGGCAATTCGACATGGCGGACCTCGAATGGATCCCAGATCCGGACAATCCGGGGGATTCCACCTACGTTTTCCCCGAAGGCATGCTGTACGACATCTATGAGACCGACGACGGGGCGCTGATCCCCATCTACAGCCCCGAGGATTATTACCAGGCCGCGCAGGAAGCCTCCGGCAAGCGCGACGGCTATCAGGCCGATCCCTACCAGGTGGCCTATTACATTCAGGACAAGATGGAGTGGGAAGGCATGATCGTGAATGCCGGCCTGCGTTTTGACCTCTGGTACCTGGGCTCCCAATACGAAGTGCTGCAAGACGACGCCACCTACAGGACGGTGGAATTCGATCCCAGCGAACGTTTCCAGCTGATGGTCTCGCCCCGTTTGGGCGTTTCGCACCCGATCACGGACCGCGACGTGCTGCGCTTTGCCTACAACTATCAGAACCAGCTGCCCCAGATGCAGTATATTTTCACCTCCAAGACCCCGGCCGACGCCAACGTTTCGGACCAGGTGATCACCGTGGGTAACACTGAGCTGGAACCGCAGATCACCGTTACCTACGAAGTGGGCCTTTCCCACCAACTGTCGGACGACTATGTGGTGGACATGACCGCTTACTACAAGAACCTGTACAACTATGTGAGCACCATGAAGGTCACCAAGCCCGGCGAAGAGCAGATCTTCTGGTACCAGTTCATCTCCGAGGACTATGGCTCCGCCCGCGGGATCGACATCCAGCTGGAGAAGTTGATGTCCAATTTCAACAACTGGTCCGTGGCCTACTCGCTGGCCTGGGCCCAGGGCAACAACTCCTCCACGGTGATCCAGGACGAAGCCACCAACCTGCGCGAATTCCCGCTGGACTGGGATGTGCGCCACAACCTGAGCCTGAACTACACCTTCAGGATCGGCCGCGGCGAGGAATTCTTCATTCCCTTCACGGATTACATCCTGCCGCTTGACGACCTCAGCGCGAACATCAACTGGAGCTTCGCCTCCGGCGCACCCTATACCCCGCAAAGCACCGAAGCGAACAGTTTTCTGGACACCAACAGCGCCCGCAAGAAATTCACCCACCAGGCCAACCTGCGCCTGACCAAGGGCATCACGCTCTCCCAGAAAATGAACATCCGGCTCTTCATGGACGTGGAGAACCTCTTCGGCACCAGAAACGTTTACACCGTCTATCCCAGGACGGGAAGCGAATTGGACGACGGCGAGGACATCTCCGACGCCAACACCGGCTACACCTATCCTGAAGTAGAATATGTTTACGATAAGTTCATCCAGAACCCCAGCTTTTGGAGCAACTACCGCGGCATCACCTTCGGTGTGTCGTTCAACTTCTAGAAATCCCCATGGAGGAAAGATAAAATGAGAAAGAGCTTCTCGAAGATATTCCCGCTGATAGTGCTGATGAGCCTCCTGCTTGTCGGCGTGGCCTTTGCGCAGGCGAACGATACCCCGGCTGATCCCGAAGCCGCCACCGCGGATACCAGCATCGCGGCCGCCCCCGCGGCAGAAGAAGTTGCCGAGGAAGCCCCGGCTGAAGAAAAATCATCCGGCCTCAAAGGCATTGCCGAATTCCTGTTCGGCCGCTCGCTGGTGAAGCAGTTCATCGACGGCGGCTGGGCCATGTGGCCTATCCTGATAGTGCTGATCTACGGCCTGGCCTATGTGATCTGGAAATTCATCTCGCTGATGTACGCTAAGGTCAACCTGAACGACTTTTTGAACAACATCGTGCCCCTGATCAAGAACAAGAAGATCAAGGAAGCCACCGAACTGGCCAAGAACACCCGCGGGCCAGTTGCCGCAGTTGTTTATGCCGGTTTGTTGAAAGCCGACCGGGGCGTGGACGCCGTGGAAAAAAGCATGGAAAACGCGGCCATGATCGAGATGTCCTATCTGGAAAAAGGCTTTGTGGAAATGACCACCACCATCACCCTGGCTCCCATGATGGGATTCTTGGGAACGGTCAGCGGCATGATCGTCGCCTTCGACGCCATCGCCAAAGCCCGCTCGGTTGACGCCACCATCGTGGCGGAAGGCATCAAGATCGCCCTCATCACCACCCAGGCCGGTTTGATCGTCGCCATCCCCATCCAGTTCTTCTACAATATCTTTACCACCATGGTGGACGGCCTTGTTATCGACATGCAGAGAGCTTCAGAGAAGGTTACGGAAACCCTCATCGAGTCCTGATAAGGGGGAATAATGAAAGTCACCCGCAAGAGAAAGCGTAAGGCCGATATCCCAACAGCCTCCACCGGCGATATCGCTTTCCTGCTGATCGTCTTCTTCATGTCAACCACCAAGTTCGACGTCAAGGAAGGCGTGAAAGTGCAGTTGAACAAGGCTGTAAACCAGGAACAGGAACAGACCACCCAGATTCAACTCACGGAGAAGGAAATGACCCGGCTCGAGATCATGGAAAACGGATATCTGAAAGTCAACGACACGGAACCGCGAGCTTTCAGCGACAGCGAGCTGGACAAACTGATCCTGGACAAGATCGAAATGAGGGACGACCTGAATCGCCTGGAGACGGACCCCGATCTGAGATCGACCAAGATGCTGTTTCTGGTGAAAACCAATCCCGAAGCCAAATACAACGAAATGGTGAGAGTGGTGGATCACCTGGTCACCTACCGTGACCGGGCCATGATCTCCATCTCCACTGCAATATAGGAGCGAAGCAATGGCCAAGATAATGATGAAAAAAAAGATGGAAGCGAACATTCCCACCACTTCCACCGGCGACATTGCCTTCCTGCTCCTGCTCTTCTTCATGGTCTCCACGGTCTTCGTGCAGGAACGGGTTTTCTGGGTGCAGCGGGACCGGTTCCCCTTCGCCTCCGAAAACGTTGAACGCGTGTCCCGCAACGAATCCGCGACCATCTACATCACCCGGCAGGAAGAGATCCTGATCGACGATTTCCCGCGCTCGGTGGACGACAATTCCATCGTTGACGCAATGCAGGCCAAAGCCCGGGAGATCCCCACCCTCCAGGTGTGTTTCCGAACGGACAGGGACACCCGCTACCAGGCGGTGCGCGACGTTATGATGCGCCTTCAGGACGCGGACACTCGCAACGTTGTCTTCGAAGTTCAAAAAAAGCTGTAAGAGGTGAACTATGGCACTCAGAACATTTGACTGGAAAGACCACAGCAATGCCCAGTTCAGCAAGGCCCTGGCCTTGGCCATAACCCTCATGCTGTTCGCTTTCCTGGTGACCCCCAGGATGGAATCCCAGCGGCAGAAAGAAAATTCCGCCATGGCTGAGACGGTTGAAGCGCCACCGGACACCCGCGAGAAAGAGGAAGACGTCCAGGAACAGGAGATCGAGATCGATATCCCGGTGATCAGCGAAGAACTGGCCACCGAAGACACCCCTGAACTTGCGGAACAGAGGGCCCAAGCCCTGCAGATCTTTGGGGACCTGCAATCCACCACCAGCTCTTCGCTTACGAACCAAGGCGACGGCAAGCCCTTCGAGTTTGTGGAATACGAGGATCCCCCCGTCCCCATCGGCAGCATCAGGCCTGTTTATCCCGATTTTGCCCGCAAAGCCGGGGTTCAGGGCACGGTGATCCTGGAAGTGGATGTTTATAAAGACGGAAGCATCGGGAACATCGTGGTCAGAAAATCCATCCAACCCGGCCCCGGCGGCCTGGATGAAGCGGCGGTCGCGGCCATCCGCGGAATGCGATTCCAGCCGGGAAAAAGCGGCGGTAATCCAGTTGACACCACTGTGATTGTACCTGTTGAGTTTAAAATAAATTAATATACATTGGGAGTATTGCATGAAGTTTAACAAGTTCACGTTCTGCCTGCTGCTGGCGCTGCTGATCTCCGGATCGGCTTTCGCGGCGATGGCAGAATCTTCATCGGGAACCAAGAAACTGGACCTTTCCCTCTACCATAATGTGGGTAACATATGGCTGCGGGTGAGCAACTACGGTTTCTTCGGATCCGGAGACGACGTGGTGCCTCAATATCCGTCGCTGGAATACCCCGGCGGCAGCGGTATCGACTACCTCTACCAGGGAGCCCTCTGGTTCGGCGCCAAAAAATACCGCCGCGACGACGCCGGCAGAAAACTCTACTGGAGAGCCCAGAACCCCAGCGCGGACAGCACAAGCACCGTGGCTTACGGAACCGACGACTGGCGGCCCTGGATGAAACCGGTGGTGGATACGTTGGTGACCGTTGGTTTCGATGGCGACGCGGACCTCTATGAATTTCTGCCCGCCTACAATCCCCTGGTGGCCGGAAACGCCGAGGCTGTGGACATGTACAACGCCTACAACGCGCTGGACGGCATCGCCACCGCCAGCAGCCGTTTCCATAAACGCGCGGAAGATGATGACGGCGACGGCATTGTAGATGAGGACTTTGTGGGCTACACTTTCCCGCTCAGGGCCGCATCCGAATTGCCCAGCCAGTTCCAATCCTTTGGCGGCCAGTACATCCATAACACCCAGAATTACAACATCATCAACGAAGGCACCAATTCCGAGATCTGGTTTCCCCTGGGCTTCATGGAACTATCCGACCGTTCGCACACCACCTACGACTTCTCCAATCCTTACGACGATGACGGAGACGGACAGGTGGACGAAGACGGAGCGCCGGTTTCCGAGCAGGACTTCATCTCCTTCTACTACGACTACTGCCCCCTGGGCACAGTTGGAGACAGGGATCTGGGGCAATCAAGAGGCACCAACCGCCACTACCCATTGAATGTGCGCGTGCGGCAGATGTCCTACCAATGGAGTTACGACTATATCAAAAATCTGGTCTATGTGGAATTCAACGTAACCAACATGAATATCGCCTCCCAGGACACTCTGTTCGACTGCGCCATGGGCGTTTACATGGATTGCGACACCGGGCCCCAGAGCATGGGTTCGGAAAAAGCCTCTGACGATAAATCCGGCTATGTGAAAGGTGAAGGTTACGAATTTGCCTATACCTACGACGCCGACGGCGATGGCGGTTTGACCACCGGCTTGGTTGGATCCCGCGTTTGCACCCCCGATCCGGAGCAACTGCAGTTCCACTGCTGGTACTGGAAGGTGGGAGACGGGCCGGACGACTCCAACCCCTATTCTTGGAACTTCTCGCCCCAGCGCACCGCCAACGAGAAATACTGGCTGCTGACGGGCAAGAACCCCAACGAGGCCAAATACGCCCCTCTGCGCCCGGAATCGATAGAGCAGACTGAGTACGAACAGCCCTCACCCAATGACACCCGGTTCCTCTTCTCCTTCTACGGAGACCAGGAAGGCATGGAAAATCCCAGCGAAAATTCCTGGAACCTGGCGCCCGGCAAGACCATGAAGATCGTGGTGGCCGTGTTCCCCGGGGATGACAAGGAAGACCTCAAACGCACCGCGCGCTGGGCCAAGGACATCTACGGCGAACCGCAGACCCTCACCACCGTGGTGCTGCCGGATACCTTCCCCCACTACAATCCGCCGGAACCTCCGGAGATTCCCAAGCTCTTCGCGGAAATGACCGATAACGGCAACCGCATCGACCTTTACTGGGATAACCGCAGTGAGTTCTCTTACGACACCAAAACAGTCAGCAGCGCCGTGATCGGCTGGCAAAACCCCGCCAGCCCCTTCCTGAAAGCGGGCCTGGACAGCGACCCCACCTACGTTGACTGGACCAGCTTCCCGCCTGAGTTCCAGCCGCCTGCGGATCCCGAACTCTACAACATGAACGCGGTGGTAAACCCTTATACGGCCGACCGCCTGCGGCACGACTTCCAGGGCTACAGCACCTGGGGCAGAAGCGGCAGCGGTTCGCAGGAAGACTGGTCCTTGCTGGATCGCTGGGACAAGGTGGAAACCTCCCAGGACCTGTGGGACTATTCAGTGAACATCGACAGCCCCTATCCCTATGTGGACAGCATCTTTGTGAACTTTGGCGGCTATCTTGGCATCGACAAGGGCCTGCCCAACAAGAATGATTTCACAGGTGATTATACAGCTTTCACCACCCTGGCGGATGACTACAGCTATACCGCCAATCCTTCCAACCTCTTCTACGGTTGGCCGGTGTACGATCCGACTGTGGATTGGAGCACGGACCTCGTTGACCAGGCTGACGCCATTGCCGCGGAATACGCAGCCATGCCGGACTTTGTGATCAAAGCCAAACAAGCCAGCCTGTTCAAACATCCGGACATGCGGCAGGATGTTTTCGAAGAGCTCTATGACTCCAAGATGATACCCCTGCCCGGGCATGGCGGCCAGGTTTACCTGCCCGAAAATCCCAACAGCCCCACCCCGGATGAAGTAGCCGCCCTGGCTGACCTGAAGGATCAGAGGCTGGCCCGCAGATATTACCATTCCGCGATCAATTACCCCCGTAAAGGCGTGGAATACTACGTGGCGGTTACCGCCTACGACCGCGGCATCCCTTCCAACGACCTGAACTTCCTGGAAACCGGCCGCGACGCCGACGCCAACATGAAGATCTTCTTCCCCGGCACCCTGGCCCAGGAAACCATGGACAACATCTACGTGGTGCCCAATCCCTACATCGGCAGAAGCTCCTTCGACGGCCGCCGCGACAACGACGAAAAGGGCGACAAGAGCCGCCGCCTGTGGTTCATCAACCTTCCGCTGGAATGCACCATCCGCATCTACACCCTGGCCGGCGATCTGGTTCAGGAGTTGGAGCACAACGGCGCTTACCAGGCTGATATCATCACGGTTTCCAAAGCCGCCACCCAGGGCATCTCCGCCAGCGGCATGCACGATTGGAACCTGCTGTCCAAGCACAATCAGATCATCGCCCCCGGAGTCTATCTCTACTCCGTGCAAAACAAGGCCGACAACCAGATCAAGGTCGGCAAGTTCGTCATCATCAAATAGGGGAGGAAAAGTGAAGAAACAATACATCCTGATCGTTATTCTGGGACTGCTGCTGTTGCCGGGACTGCTTTCCGCCAAGCCTTTCGGCAAGGTGGGAACCGCGGCCCTGCAATTCCTGAAACTGGGCGTCGATGCCCGCGCCATTGGCATGGGTGAAGCCTATACCGCAGTCACAGACGACGTTTCCTCCGTTTACTGGAACCCCGCCGGATTGGTCCCCGCCTTCGAAAACCAGGCGATGGCCTCCCACACGAACTGGCCCGCGGGCATCATGCACGATTTCGTGGCCGGCACCTACACCAACGGCGTCTCCACCTTTGCCGCCTACGGTTCGGTGCTGCACATGGACAACATCGACATCACCGACGAAGAGACCTTTGGCCCCACCGGTGAACAGTTCACCAACAGCAGCATGGCCTTCGGCCTTAACTACGCGCAGCAGTTCACAAACAAGTTCTCGGCCGGCATCGGCGTGAAATACCTGCGGGAGAACCTCTACACCTTCTCTGTGAACAGCTATGCCTTCGACGTCGGCTCCATCTACAACACCGGCTTCAGAAACCTGAAGATTGGCATGGCCCTGCGCAATTTCGGGCCGGACATCCGCTATCTGGTGGATGACGACGAAGACGGCAGCAACGATGAAGACCCCTTCGACCTCTTCGACAACGATGGCGACGGCCTGATCGACGAAGACGGCCAGGAACTGGATTCCAAGATCCCCATGAGCTTTTCCCTGGGCATCAGCGGCGACCTCATGCGCACCGATACATCCCACTGGATCATCTCGGCCCAGCTGGACAACGTTATCGACCGCATGGAAACCTGGAACCTGGGAACGGAATACAAGATGGGGAACCTCTTCCTGAGGGCCGGATACCAACTCAATTACGATACCAATGGTTTTAGCGCCGGGGTCGGATACCAGATCCCCACGCGCTTTGCCATCATCAATATCGACTACGCCTATACGGACATGGGCACCCTGGCGGAAACTTTCCTGAAAAGCGCGCACCGCCTGTCCATCAAATTCCACTACTAAAAACTATGACCCCTAAAAATATATGGAGGTAAGAATGAAAAGAACCTTATTGGTCATATTAACCCTCGGCCTGCTGCTGTCCCTGGCTTATGCCGGCGACCAGCAGATCCCGACCAGCCTGAAACCGATAGCTACGCCCCAGGGCATTGCTATCCCCCAAACCCGCGTGGCACCGGAATACACTTTCACCACGCTGCCCACCGCCATCATCACCAACTACTACGATTACATGATCGGCAGCTACAATGGCCTGCCCCTCCGGACGATCCCGGATGTCGCCGGCGGCGGCTACTTCATGAGCTATCACGGACGCCGCCAGCCCACCAGCACCCGCCGCGCTTTCTACACCTATATCGACGCGCAGGGCAATGTGGTCAACAACAACGAGATCACCAGCGTGCAGAATAACGAAGGTTACGTTACTGTCGCCGTGGATCCCGTTTCCGGAAAGCCGATGTATGCCTGGCACGCCAATACTGACGACGATGGAGAGCTTGAGGTCCAGACTACCTCTGATGCCTTTATCGCCGGCATTTCCGGCCTCTTCAACGACCTCCAGGTCGCCATCGACAACCCCTACACCCTCACCTCCCCCAGCGGGATCACCACCACCGCCAACGAGTTCATCTGGCCCACAGCCCAGATCGGCCCCTCGCCGGTGGCCGGCAAGAGAAGGGTTTATGTGGCTGCCAGGAACTCCGTCTATGAAACCTACGGACCCTCCGAAAACCTGATGATCGCCTATGCCGATTTCAACGGCGACGACATCGAGATGGGCACCCCCCTGGTCTGGAACCACGTCTCCATCCCCGAGATGAATGACTGGAACGTCGACGACCAGTGGCGCCGCCCCTTCCACGCCATCACCACCGACAACGCCGGCAACGTCTATTACGCCGGATACCATTTCGCCACCGAGTCTGACGGCACCACCAGCATCAACGAACCGGACATGGACGTCTTCATGTGCCCGAACTACGGCGAGGGCACCTGGACCCGCTACAGCGCCTACAGCAACCTGGATATGTGGAATCCGGATTCCACCCCCAGCGACACCACCGGTTACTTCACCAACCCCGATCTGGGCGACATTCCCTATGGCGACAACGGCGAAATGTACTTTGCCATGTCCAACTCCGCCCACGTGAACGCTGCCGTTGACAACTACGGCAAGATCCACGTTCTGGGCACCTGGGCCCTCAGCGCTTACAGCGGCTATTACTATCCCGCCATGCAGTTCGTGAAAGAATTCGTCTTCGACCCCGCCACCCAGACCTTCGAAGTGCGCGAAGTCTATCCCCAGCAGGATCCTGCCGACACCTACAACACCGGTTTCTGCCCCTGGGATATGGAAGCGCCCTGGGGTGAAGTGGACGAATACCTCTCCGATGGCGCTGGTGGCTTCTACCCTGCCATCGCCACCGACTGGCCTTTCCCCCACTGGGATGAAGCCGCCCACGGCGACGCCATGCTCTTCCACTACAACAACACCAAGGTAACCGATGCCAACGACGAAGGCATGATGGCCGCCGTCTGGCAAAATGCCGAGCGCGCCCGCATGTTCAATCTGTATTCCGAAACCGATTACGCCGCCTACGCCAACACCCCTGAGATCTACATCTCCGTATCTCCGGACAACGGCGACACCTGGAGCGAGCCGATCGTGATCAACAACGTGGAAACCCCGCAGTTCTCCGGCATCAAGCCCATGTGGGTCTATCCCGCGGACCAGGTGCTTTTCACCGCAATGCAAGGCAATAACAAGGTTGGAAAACTGGGCGTGATGTTCTATAACGACTTCACATGGGGCTCCAACGCCATCACCCCTCCCTACCATCCCACCCCGGACGGCGGCGAAGTGATGTTCATGGAACTGCAGATCGTCTTCCCGGCTGGCGGAGCCGACGGCGAAAACACCGCTCCCGCGGTCACCCGCATGCTGCATCAGAACTACCCCAACCCCTTCAATCCTGAAACCACCATCAGTTTCGATCTGCCCAAGTCCGGCCCCGCCAACCTTTCCGTGTACAACGTGAAAGGCCAGTTGGTCAAGACCCTGGCGGACGGAAACCTGAATTTCGGCAAGCAGAGCTTCGTCTGGAACGGTACCGACAACAACGGAAACAACGTCACCAGCGGCATCTACTTCTACCGCCTCACCGCCAACGACAGCGTTGAGACCAGAAAGATGATGTTGATGAAGTAAGACTTCACCGGATATAAATGATCCAATAGCCCGGGTGCCAGCCACCCGGGTTTTTCTTTTAGGCAGAATCTGCCTCCCGGCGATTTTCTGCTTGACAATATCTCAGCTGCCGCCAAATATAGAATTTGGTGGCCTATGGTCCGCGCGAAGCGGACCGGACATTGGATTCTCATAGTTCTGTTTATAGATAACGCCTGCTCGCGCCCTAGCCGGAGCAGAGCCCAAAGCTTAGCAAACTACCAAAGGATATGGAGAAAACCATGAAACGTATTTGTTTATTCATTCTGGTCCTGGCCCTCTTGCCAGCCCTGGCGCTGGCTGAGGCCATGCTACCCGGCCCCCAGCCAAAAGCCCTGCCCAGTCCCCAGGGCATGAGACTGCCCCCGCAACGCGAGGTCCCAAGCTACACCTTCACCAAACTGCCCACCGCCATCATCACCAATTATTACGATTACATGATCGGCAGCTACAACGAACTGCCGCTGGTGGTGATCCCGGATGTGGCCGGAGGCGGTTATTTCATGAGTTACCACGGACGCCGCCAGGCCACCAGCACCCGCCGCGTTTTTTACACCTATCTGGATCCCTCCGGCAACGTGATCAACAACAACGAGATCACCAGCGTGCAGAACCATGAAGGTTTCCCGGCCATTGCCGTGGACCCGGTTTCCGCCAAGCCCATGTACGCCTGGCACGCCGATGCCGATGATGATGCACCGCTGGAAACCCAGTTCACCTCCGATGCCTTCATCGCCGGCATTTCCGGCCTCTTCAACGACCTCGCCCTGGTCTGCGACGCCCCTGTGGTCATCGACCCGCCCAACGCCGATCCCACCTCCGACAACGAATTCATCTGGCCCTGCATGGTGATCGGACCCTCGCCGGTGGCGGGCAAACGCCGCGTCTATGTGGGTATGCGCAACTTCATTTCCCACGCCCTGAACGGCAGCCCCAGCGAAAACATGTACATCGCCTATGCTGACTTTAACGGCGACGACATCGAAATGGGAACCCCACTGGCCTGGAACCACACCAGCATTCCGGAGCAGGATGCCTGGAACCACGACACTGTGGAATTCCGCCGCCCCGCCGGCACCCTGGCCGTGGATAACGCCGGAAACCTATACTGGGCTGGGCACCACGTTGCTTATGATGCGTCCGACAACGACCTCGGCGACCCGGATATGGACGTCTTCGTCTGCCCGAATTACGGGGAAGGCACCTGGACCCGCTACAGCGGATACGGCAACATTCCCACCATCAATCCCAACCAGGCCCCCAGCGACACCACCGGCTATTACACCAATCCCGACGCGGGAGACATCCCCTACGGCGACAACGGTGAAATGTACTGGGGTATCTCCAATTCCGGCCACGTGAACGCCACCGTGGGCCCGGACGGCAAGCTGCACGTTCCCAGCATCTGGGCTTTGCAGGCCTACAGCGGTTATTACTATCCCGCCCTGCAGTTCGTGAAAGAATTTGTCTTCGACCTCAGCACCCATGAATTCGAGATCCGCGACATCTTTCCCCAGCAGGATCCCAACGACGATTTCAACGGCACCTTCACCCCCTGGGACCTCGAAGCACCCTGGGGCGAAGTGGACCAATACGCGGACGACGGCGCTGGCGGCTATTTCCCCGCGATGTATACCGACTGGCCCTTCGCGCACTGGGACCAGGCCGCCCACACAGACCTGATGATGTTCCATTACAACGGCGTGAGGGTTTCCGAGCCCAACGACCATGGCATGATGGTCTGCATCTGGCAGGATTCCGACCGCGCCCGCATGTTCAATTACTATTCCGATACGGATTACGCGGCCTTTGCCCAGACCCCGGAGATCATGATCTCTGCCTCTCCGGATAACGGCATCACCTGGAGCGAGCCCATCTCCATCAACAATGTGGAAACCCCCCAGATGGCCGGCATCAAGCCCATGTACACCTATCCCGCGGACAAGGTGATCTTCACCGGCATGCAGGGACAGAACGAGGTTGGCAAGATCGGGATCATGTTCTACAATGATTTCACCTGGGGTTCAAACGTAAATGCTCCCGCCTATCATCCCACCCCGGACGGCGGCGAAGTGATGTTCATGGAACTCGAGATCGTCTTCCCGCTTGGCTTGGCTTCTGACGATCCCACCGTGCCCTCCGTGGCCAAGCTGCTGCTGCAAAACTACCCCAACCCCTTCAACCCCGAAACCACCATCAACTTCGATATGCCGGCCTCCGGCCCCGCCCAGCTCGAGATCTACAACGTCAAGGGCCAGCTGGTGAAAACCCTGGCGGAAGGCAACCACGATTTCGGCCGCCACAGCTATGTCTGGAACGGCACCGACAACGGCGGCAACAGCGTCTCCAGCGGCATCTACTTCTATCGCCTGAGCACCAATGGCCACAGCGAAAGCCGCAAAATGATGCTGATGAAATGAAGCAACTTATCTCCGGAATTATTCCGGTTCAAACCTCAGGGGATGGCCTCAGCGCCATCCCCGTTTTTTTCCTCTCTTTCAAATCAAGTGTGTGACTGAGGCAACCCGTTATGAACCATGCCAGCTTATCTTGGGTTGCCAAGTCCCTGCGCTGACTCTGCCCAGCCGCGAAGCTTAACAAGGGCACACAACCCCGCCTTGCGCGGGGTGCAGGGCTATAGGCGGGGTGTTTCAACCCCCGTAAAAGCACCCGGGCAAATGCCTGAAAAACCCCTCGCCAGAGGGGTGCAGGACTTGGGTTCGTGATTTATCGCGGATCAGAGATGCGTTGCTAAATCCCCGGTCATTTTGGCGAAGCGATTAATCGCTCCGCAAATTCCTTCACACCGAGGGTTTGTATCCTGTTGCCTGGTCCTCCCTGCTGCGGGGGTTGAAACACCCCGCCTATAGTCCTTCACCCCTCTGGCGAGGGGTTTTTCCGGTCATTACCCACTCGGAAAAAGAGCCCTTTGTTTTGAGTGGCTCCTGCGATCATTACGGGATAAATACGGGATCAATACGGATGAAATCCGTATTGATCCCGTATTTATCCCGTAATGATAATGGGAGCCAACTGGGTTTGGATCTGTTTGGGAGCGCAAATGGGCAAAAATCCAAAACCCAAACCAGGCACGTAGGGACGGCATATTCATTTAGTGTTGGTCCGAGATATATTTACTCTTGGCAAGACAGGCCATCCCTGCAGGGCTTTGGTTGATTTGCTTATCGATGGGCGAGGAGGGAAGGATATTTATTTGCGCAGCATCAGCCAGACGAAGAAGGGGCAGCCCACCGCGGCGGTGACCACGCCCACGGGAAGTTCGATCGCGGCGATGTTTTTGGCGATGAGATCACCCAGCAGCAGAAACACTCCGCCGCCGGCAAGGGACCAGAGATAGACCCTTTTCTGGCCTGAGGGGACAAAGAAGCGCACCACGTGGGGAATGATAAGGCCCACGAAACCGATGATGCCGGCATAGGAAACGGTGATCCCGATGAGCAGCGAAGTGAGGATGAAGATCTCTTTGCGCACGCGGGAAACATTGATGCCCACGCTGCCGGCATAGACGTCTCCCCCGCTCATGATATCCAGGGCCGGGGCGCGGAAATAAAGCCAAGCCAGGATCAGCAGCGAAATCCCCATCAGCACTAAAAAGAAGCTCCACTCGCCGTGAGTAAAGACGTGCCCCAGGTTGCCCATCAGGGTGCCCAGGATGATCATGGTGTCCTTTTGAAAAAGGTACATCACCAGGGATATCCCGGCCGCGAAAAACATCCCGGCGATAACCCCCGCGATCAGCAGCCGGCTGCGGTCGAAGCTGCCTTTTTTCTGCGCCAGACGCCAAACCACCACCAAGGTGAGCACCGCGCCGATGAAGCCGCCCAAAGGCATCAGCAGAGTTAATCCCAGAACTCCGAAGAGGATGGCGCCAAAGGCCGAACCGGAGGAAATTCCCAGAATGTACGGTTCCGCCAGGGGATTGGCCAGCATCAGCTGATATACAGAGCCGATCCCGGCCAGGGCCATGCCGGTGAATACCGTCAGGATCAGCCGCGGCAGGCGCAGTTCGGTAACGATGTTCAGGTCCGCGCCGCCGCCAAACAGATACAGGGCGGCGATGAGCACGCCAGAGAGAATGAGCAGCAGCGCGAAGATCAGCTCGCGTTTCACAGCTCGTTCGCCTCCGGAAAGAACAGCTGGTGCAAAAGATCAAGGCCCCGCAGGGTGCGCGGGGTGGCCTGCTGGATCAGGTCTGGATCGAGATCGGCCTCGAAATAGACGCGGCGATCGCGGATGGCGGGTATGTCCTGCCAGCCTTTGCGCGCCAGCAGGGAGGACAGATCGTCGTGGGAATAGCAGATGATGATGTCCGGCCGGGCCTTGACAACGTCCTCCGGATCAACGCGGGCGTAATCACGCTCCAGGGTGCTGAAGATATTGTCCCCGCCGGCTGTTTCGATCAGTTCGCCCACGAAGGAGTAATCAGAAACGCTCATCAGGGGATCGCGGTAGATCTCCAGATACACTTTGGGGCGGGAGAGCCCGGCCGACCGGTTTCGCATGGCCGCGATGCCCCGGCTCAGGCTGTCTGCCAAAGCTTTGGCTTCTGTGGTTTTTCCGATCTGCCTGCCGATCTCAATCACCGCGAGGGGCAGGTCATCCAGCTTGCGGGGATAGATCTGGATCACCCTGAGGCCCATTTTCTGCAGATCTGTGCCGAGGGCTTCCTGCTCCAGGGCCGAGGTGAAAACCAAGTCCGGTTTCAGGGCCAGGATCGCTTCTTTGTTCACCGCCCCGAAATTGCCCACCTGTTCGATCCGCGTTAGCTGGGGCGGATAATCGCATTCGCGGGTAACGCCCACCAGATTGGAAGTTCCATCCAGGGCGGCAATGATCTCCGCCACTTCCGGGGAGAGAGCCACGATCCGCAATTGCCCCTCTGCCTCCGCCCCACTATGGCAAGCGCCGGCCAGCAGCGCTAAAAGAGCGGCCGCGAGGGCAGAAATCCGCTTCAATGCAGTATGTCCACCCGGATGCGGGTGGGGTCGGTCAGCCAGGCTACTTCGTTTCTGAGCTCGGTGACATCTTTGCTGTAGAGGCGGATGCAGCCGTGCGAAACATAGCGCCCGATCGAAGAGGGGCTGCTGGTTCCGTGGATGCCGATGCCAGTCCAGCTGTCTGAGGAAAAACTGCCTCTTTTGGTGTTCACGGCAAAAAACCAGGGCCCGTAAACTCCCGGCCCGCTCACGCTGCCTGTGATCGGCGATGTGTAGCGCCAGGTGCTCGAAGGCCGGATCGAGGTAATGTGGAAATGCCCTTCGGGGGTGGCGTTGTCGTTCTCTTTGGTTTTATCCTTGGAGTTTTTTCCCACAGCCACCGGATAGGTTTTCAGCAGCACCCCGTCCCTGTATAGATGCAGCTTGTGGCTGCTTTTCCTGATGATGATATAGTAGCCTTGGGTGATATTCCGGGGTTCTCTATTTTGCCAGGCCTTCAGGCTGTCCGTATAGGCCGGAAGCACTTTGAGAGCGCCATCCTCTGTAAAGAGGGTGTCCTGCGCGGCCTCCACAGCGGAGATCGTATCCGCTTCCCCGGAGGAATTCTCCGTCTGGCCCCAAAAGACTCCGGTGTATAGCAAAAACAGCAGCAGGGTCGGTATGATCTTGCGGCATATCTGTCGGTTCAATTTCACCTCTCGTACTCAATATTTTTATCAGGCCCCAACATCCCATTCTGCCGGATACACTCGCCGGCGGCAAGGATATTTGTCAACCGCTTTTTATACTAAGCCCAAAGGCCTATCCCTCAGATTTGTTTACCGGGCCTGGTTGCCAAGCCCCAGATCTGGCCGGTTGATTTTTTCGGTTGACGTAAACACTGAAATCAAATTTTAAGTAAGAACGTTCAGCTCTGCGCTTGGCAGAGATGAAGGCTATTACAGGAGACCAGATGAAACGTGTTTTTTTGCTGCTGATAATGCTCGCGGCCCTCGCGCTGGGAGCCAGGGATCCCGATCCCAAAGCTGTGATCGGCAAGATCGACGACGTTGTTTACAGCTATGCGGATTACAACAAGATCCTCTCGAATTACTTCAGCTACCACCAGAACCAGAAGGGGCGGGCGCTCACTGAAGAGGAAAAAGCCGAGCTGAACAACCGCTGCTGGGAAGAACTGGTGGGCCGCTATATCTACGACAAGGCCATCAAGGCCGGCAAGATCAAGATCACCCGGCAGGAACTGCTGCGGGAAGCAAAGAAGAATCCTCCCGCGGCTGTAAAACAGATCCCGGACCTGCAGAAAAAGGGCAGGTTCGACCAGAAAACGTATGAAAAAGCCCTCAGCGAAGCCAGTGAATTCCGCGAAGCGGTGCTGGACGAGGTTCGGGCTCTCTATCAATACAACAAATTGCTGGATGCGATCCGCTCGGAAGCCGTGGTGACCGAAGACAGCGTGCGGGTGCAGTGGGAACGGGATTCTGAGGTCGTGGACGCCAAGATCATCTTTTTCGACGCCAACCGCCAGACCGGCGTGGTGCCCTCCGAAGAAGAAGCCCGTGCCTATTTTCAGGAAAGGATCGAGGAATTCCGCAAGGATGATTGCCGCCGCTACCGCTATGTGAGATTCGCCAAAGTGGCTTCTCCGGAAGATTCCCTGGCAGCGGAGGAACGCGCCTGGCAGCTTTACCGCGAGCTCCAATCCGGAGCGGATTTTGCCGAACTGGCCCGCGAGCATTCCCAGGATCCAGGCTCTGCCGCCAACGGCGGCGATCTGGGCTGGTTTGGGCGAGGCCGAATGGTGGCTGTTTTTGAAGCGGCCGCCTTCAACACCCCCATTGGCGAGATCTCGGAACCGGTGCTTTCAAACTTTGGCTGGCATATCATCCAAACCCGGGACCGGCGCGACACCGAAGCCGGAGAAGAAGTTTCCGCCGGTCACATCCTTATCCGGCTGGAACCAAGCATGGCCACCCAGCAGCGGATGAAAGCCCAAAGCGCTCAGCTCTTCCAGCTGGCCAAAGATATAGGCTTGGCCAGGGCAGCCGGGGAAATGGGGCTGCAGGTGGAGGAATCAGCCGTTTTTCAAGGCGGGGACGCTTTCATCGGCGGCATCGGCCGGGATCCCGGTTTGGTCAGCTTCGCCTTCGCCAATCCGGAAGGCGCGCTGGCCGATATGTTTTTCGCGCCCTCGGGCGACATCTACGTCTGCGAAATTTCCGGCGTTTACCCTGTTTATTACCCCAGCTTTGAAGAAGAGCGTGCCCGGGTGATGAGCAGCGCCTCCAGCGCCAAACGAGGCTATCTGATGAATGCCAAAGTGCAGAATTTCGTGAGCAATCTCAAGCCGGAGCAGTATCTGGACTGGGCGGAGCGCGACAGCATCATGGTGGTGGAGATAACGGACCACAGAAAAGGCGACAACATCAGTTCCATCGGCAAAGTACCGGCCCTCGAGGAGGCGCTGTTCGGCACTCCGGAAGGCAGTTTCGCGCCCTTGATCAGCGAGCCGATGCGCTGGTTTTTGGTGAAGGTGGAAAGGCATCAGTTGCCGGATCCCGCGGTGTGGGAACGGGACAGGCAAAAACTGCTGGCCGAAGCCCGCGAAACGGCCCGGCAGGAACACCTGAACGAATGGTACCGGCAGGAACGCCAGAAGATAAGCATCATCGACAACCGCCGGGATTATTACGACCTCAGTTCCACCGGCAAAGTGATCAAGCTTTAGCCGACAGCGGCTGCAGAAGCTGCTACCAATGCGTATCGCGCCGGCCTGGCTGGGTATCTGAGGATCAGCCGGGATGGCTGGAGGGCGATTCCGGATGGAAATGGATCATCACCCGGCGCAAACCGCCTTCGTAATGCGCCAGCAGCTTTTCCTCCACCCGGTGGGCAATGGTATTGCCCTCATCCACGCTGATGCCGCCGTCCACGCAGATCGACATTTCCAGCGTGTAGAAAGTTCCGAAGCGGTGCACGCCCAGATCCTCGATCTGGCGCACTCCGTCCACAGAGAGGGCGAGCCGGCGCACAGTATTGCCAAACTCCTTGTCGGGAATGGCATCCATCAATTCCGAAGACGATTCCATGATGATGGAGATCCCGGTGCGGAAAATGAAGATGGCCACCACCGCACCGGCCGCGGGATCCATCCAGAGCCAGCCCAGCCGGGCAGCTGCCACGCCCAAAATAACCGCGCCGGAGGCCAAGATGTCGTTCAAATGGTCGTTAGCGAGGGCTCTGAGGGTGGGATTCTCGGTTTTACGGTAATTCTTTTTTGTCAGGTTCAAAAGGTAGATCTTGAGCACCAGGGTGGCCGCGGCGATCACCAGCACCCAAAGCGAGGATTCCTTCACCTCCGCGGGATTGGAGACCAGCTCGAAGATCTTGTTCAGCGATTGCCAGAAGATGGCTATGGCAGTGGTGATGATGAAAGCGCCAACCACGATCGCGGAAATGCTCTCCAACTGCCGGTGCCCGTAGGGATGCTCCCGGTCGGGGGGTTTGTTGGCCTGGCGCATGAAGATCTTCACCGCCACATAATAGACCACATCCGAGGTGGAGTTGATGCCGTCGGCCAGCAGGGCTTGCGAATGGCCGAAAATGCCGATCAGCGATTTGAGGATGGCCAGGATAACGTTGCTGAACAGGCCAAAATTGACGGTGCGGTTGGTGATCTTGTCTCTATCGCTCATTCTGCAAGCTCCATTAGGTCAGGCAGATCCAGACTGGGAAAGGCCTGGCGCAGCTTGGCGCGGAATTCAGCGGTGTCGATGGCTCTGGCCCCCACAGACGCAGAATTCAGAACCCAAGCCCGGATCCTGAAAGGGATCAGCACCCGCGGCCGCAGCTCTTCCAGGCAGCGTTCCAGGCGGTTGAGGCTGAGTTTCAGGCACTCCGGATGGCGGAAGATCATTTGCGCTTTGGAAGCCGCCAGGGCCTCCCGGATCCTGTCATAGACCACATCGGTAAGCGCGCCGGGGATGTAGATGGCGTCCAAACCCTCTTCCAAAAGGCGTTTAAGGGCTTTCTCGCTGCCCAGAAGCGAACCCAACCCTGTTTCCGACCAGCGGCCGTTTCGGCGGCTCAGGATCCCGGCTGAACCAGCCAGCATCGCGCGTTCCTGGGATTTTACAGCAAGTGTGGGAAGATAATTCAGCAATTCCAGGCGCCTGATCTCGCCGATGATGGCAGTTAGCGGACCAAAGCTCGCTCCAATCAGCACCGCCACGGCATCCACGTCTGCGGAAAAAGCGATGGATTTGCGGTCCAGCGAACCGTCGATCAATACTTTCCGGGCGCCCAGGGATCGCATCCTGTTTAATACGGAGATCTGCATCGATACTGAGCCCGGGCCGGTGATCTCGGTTTGGAGGGGGCTCAGGCTGCGCGCCAGCCAGAGTTGCCGCGGCGCGGAACCGGGGGAGAATTTTTCCAGGACTTCCACTGAACTGCCCAGTTTGTCCAAAGTGGGGGTATCGCAGCAGAAAAGCGTGTCCGGATCGAGCTTCACCGGTGGTTTGGGCACGCGGAAAACAGAATCCTGCTCTTCGCCGTCGATCCCGGTGCTGAAAACGCCCCAAACGCCTTGCTGGCGCTGGACGAGCAGATGATTTAGGAGAGTGGTTTTCCCGGCATTTTTGCAGATGCCGACCAGCGCCACAGCACGGACAGACTGGATCCAACCGAAGGAACCAGGCCCCGCTGAACTGATCATCAGAGTTATCCGGGCTTACTTTTTCCGGCGTTGGTTGCGGCGGGTTTCAGCCGGACCGATGGAAACCTTCTTGCCCCGCATCAGAGCCATCACGCCTTCCGTGGAACGGCGCTCCACCGCGCATCGGGCTTTGTATTGCTTGTCATCCGGGGCAGTGTATTCCGGCTCGGTGTAGGCGGTGATGAAGCCTTCGTAGTTGCGCAGCACCACGCGTCCCGGCATCTGGGATACAATGTAGTTCGGCATCACGGGGATCTTGCCTCCGCCGCCGGGGGCGTCCACCACAAAGGTGGGCACGCAGAGTCCGGAGGTATGTCCGCGCAGGGATTCAATGATCTCGATGCCCCTGGAGATAGGGGTGCGGAAATGGGCAATGCCTTCCGAAAGGTCGCATTGATAGATGTAGTAGGGCCGCACGCGGTTGCGCACAAGGGCGTGGACCAGCGATTTCATCACGTCCACGTGGTCATTGACGCCTTTCAGCAAGACGGACTGGTTGCCCAGCACCACACCCGCTTCCGCCAGCCGGGCCAGGGCGGCGGAGGAATCCTTGGTGATCTCGTTCGGGTGGTTGAAATGGGTGTTCAGCCAGACGAACTTGTATTTCTTGAGCACGGCGATCAGCTCATCGGTGATGCGCTGCGGCATCACCACCGGGGTCCTGGTGCCGATGCGGACGATATCCACATGCTTGATCCGGGCCAGGCGCTGCAAAACCTCGTCGATGCGGGCGTCGCTCATGGTGAGGGGGTCGCCGCCGGAGAGGATCACATCCCGCACTTCCTTGTGCTCTTCGATGTATTTGATCGCCTTGTCCACGTTCTTTTTGGGCATGGGGGCGTCGTATTCGCCGGCCTTGCGGCGCCGGGTGCAGTGGCGGCAATACATGGAGCATTGGTCCGTGAGCAGCAGTAGCACGCGGTCCGGATAGCGATGCGTCATTCCGGGAACGGGGGCGTCGGCATCTTCGCTGAGCGGATCGGCCATGTCGGAAAGGTCCATGAAGCTTTCGGCTATGCGCGGTACGCATTGCAGGCGCACGGGGTCCTGGAGGTTGTTGTGGTCGATCAGGCTGAGGTAATAGGGCGTGATGGCCATGCGAAAGGAGAAGCTTTGGGATTTGGCGACGGCCTCTTCCTCCGGCTGCAGCTCGATGTATTTCTTCAGGGTGTCAAAATCGGTGATGCGGTTGCGGATCTGCCAGTGCCAGTCGTTCCACTCTTTGGCCGTGGCGATCGTGCGGATCTTGGTTATGCTTGCCATTTTTTTACCTCACTGATCGGTGTATCTTTCCTGGAATATTTTCATCAATACGGGATTGCGGCGCAGCAGATCGATGGAAATGGCGGCGTGGTGGCGCGCGTAACCGTTGCCGAGGATCATGTCCACATCGGCTCCGATGCCTTCGGCTCCCAGTGCAGCTTTGGTGAAGGAAGTGGCCATGGAAAAGAAATAGACCAGGCCGCGGTCTTTGCAGGCCATGATCGAAGGCAGTTCCGTATCTTCAATGTTCACAACGTTGATCACCACATCGGCCATCTGGCCCCGAGTGTGGCGCGCCACTTCCTGCTGGATGGTGAGGGCGTCGGTGGCGTCGGCGATTATCACTTCGTTGCAGCCGGTCTGTTTACAGGTTTCGATGTAAGAGGGATTGCGAACAATGCCGATCACCTTGCCGGAAACGCCCACCCGTTCGCGGGCAATAGCGTTGCAGAGCACTCCGCTTTTGCCGTTGGCGCCCAGGATCACAACTGTGTCGCCGGGTTTGGCCAGACGCTCCACCTGGGCCGGGGCTCCTGCCACGTCCAGCACGGATAAAGCCAGGTTTTCATCCATGTCGTCCGGCAGTTTGGCATAGATGCCGCTGCTGAAGAGGATCGCCTGGCCCTCGATCTCCACCTGGTCCTTGTCCAGCAGCACGCGCTTGACCCTGTTGATCTTGAGCGGCGTAAGGGAAAGCGAGACCAGGCTGGCGATCTTGTCGCCCACTGCGATCTCGTCCTCCATTTCAAACTTCGGCCCGATCTGCGCCACCCGCCCGATCAGCATGCCGCCGGAACCGGTGTCTTCATTCTTGTGTTTGCCGGTGCGGTTCACCAGGTCGATGGCGTGATCGGCAAAGGCCTTTTCCATATCTGTGTGCCCTTGGGCGGCCAGCTTGTTCTTGATCTGGTGGAAAGAGGCTGAATCCACATTGAGGCGGATCACGTCGATGAGCAGTTCGTTGTCCCAGAGCTCGCCCATATCGTTGTTCAGGACCCTCGCGGGCTGGGGCAGCACGCCCTGGGGTTCAATTACGCGGTGTGTTCCAAAACGGCAGCCGCCGGTTTTCATATTCAACTCCCTAAGATACTGTGATCTATTATGTTTATTATTATCAATCAGAAAGGTCAGTTTTTCTGGCTGTCAGCTTTTGTCAAGGACAAAGGGGGCAGCCCGTCGCGATTGGGAAGGGGGGGGGCTATTCCAGAACCGGAGACGGCTCCTGCCCCTGTTGTTCGCTGGCGGGCAGTATGAACAATTCCGGGTGGGTGAAATCGTAGTAGAGGATCCTCAGGTTGCCCTGGGGGGAATAGGAATAAGTGGCGGTGCGGGATTCATCGAAGATCCAGCTGACCGTTTCCTTTGCTTTATCCACCAAAACGCTCTCCCCGTGCATCTTGTGCAGCTGGTCGAGCACATACTTATCCTGTTCCGGGGTGTTTTCGCCGTTGTAAACCACGCTCCAGCCATGCAGAACCTCGGAGTCGGGATCCACGTAAAGCACCACGAAATCGATGAGGGGGTTGAAATCCGAAGTGTAGATCACCCAACTGCCGATCACTTCCTGAGCCACAAAGCCCTGCTGCACCATCAGCGAATCCGCCAGGTTCAGGCCATCGCCGTAGGCAACGCCGAAAAGGCCCGCCTGGGCGGGCAACCCTGCCACTGCAAGGGCCAACGCCAGTATCATGTATAGTTTTTTCATCTTTCACCTAGTCTTGTTTGGCGCATTAATTCCGCCCTGCCGCCTGAAGTCAATAAAAATCCTGCCAGGTGGTTCCAAACCAGGGTCAGATGATTCAACCTGATACCCTCCCTAGCCCCTGATCCCGGAGCAAAATCCTGCCTCCCGCATAATGCCCGCCTGAGATGCGGCGATCAAGCGGGAGGCAAGCGGGGAACTGATCTAAGAGGCTTAAGCAGGAAAAGGGGCTCACACACTCCCAAGCAGCGGGAGGAAGGATCGCTCCCCCGGCTTAGCGAGCCCGGCAGCAGCTCCGCGGCGCGGATCCAGGCGCGAAAAAGCGCCGGGTTTGCCGCCCGGCGCGTACATGGGAGTATGTCCTCTCTATTCCTTTTTCACAGGATCGATGGGAATGAGGTTGTCTTTGGAAGGGTAGCTGTAGCAGAATTTCTCTACCACTTTATAGTACATCATCGGTGAAGGAATGGGGCTGATGGTGCAGGTGCCGGCATTCAGGTTAGTGGCCACGGTGGTGGAAAACGAACCGAAGGGGCTGGTGTCGCTGTAGATGTCGTAGCGCATGGCAGTGTTCTGGGTCCAGTTCAGCGTCACCTGGTTGGCGGCCGGATCGTACTGTATGGTAACGGTGGGCTGCACCGGCGGGGTGGCCGAGGCAACGTTCAGGGTATAATTTCCCGAATCATTGCTGTAACCACCCACAACAATATAGTAGGTCCCAGCGGGAACGTAGTTACAGCCGCTGTTTACATAAGAAGTATAATCTGCGTAAAAATCTTCGTTGATGAGCAGGACGTCCCCGGGGGCAGTTCCGGGAGCTGTAACCAGGGCCACGGCAGTGTCGTAGCCGGAACCGGCCAGGTCGATGCTGAGCAGCGTGGGCTGGCTAAGGGTCAGTTGGTATACTACATCCGGAGAACTCCCAAGAGTGCCTGTTGCAGAATAGTAACCTGTGATCGGATTCAACAGATTCACCAGTCCACTGGCTGCACCGTAGGGACCATGGTCATGGTTATAATGAATGGTGGTAAAGGAATCCGTAAAGGGCAGGGCCGAGATCACGATGGGCTGGCTTACAGTATCTCCCAGCAGATAGGTGGTGCTTTGCGGGAAGCTGAGGATGGTTCCAGTAGCGTTGGACATCACGTTCAGGCATTCATTGTCAATAGCCAGATGGCTTACTCCACCTGGGTCTGCCACCCGCATCAGGAATTGATGCGTGGTCCAGGGTGGAATACTGATGGACGCCGGCAGCGGATTGATCCCATCCATTTCAAGCAAAGTGTAGGTCAATGCTCCGGTTCCTCCCAGGTTAACACTGTAGCTATCGGTTTGCGCGCCTTTGTTTTGGAGGGTCACAACGTAATCCAGGCTGCCTCCCGCCAATAAGAACCCGCCGGGGGGCATGTTCACATAGAAATCGTATGGCGGGCTCTCCTGCACCCGCACGTTGTCGATCAGCCAGCCGTACCGCTGCATCGATGAATCCGCTTTCAGGCGGAAACGCAGCATCAGGTTTGGCTGTCCGAGATAGTTCCTCAGGTCAAAGACCTCCTGTTTCCACCAAGAGTTGTCCGGCACGTTGATAATCCCGCTGCCCCACTCCGGATAGGCTGATTCCGTGAAGCAATCACCCTCAGGATTGTTGGCTTGGGGAGCCACATAGTTACCAAACCCCAGGTACTCAGGTATCATGAATGGCATGTAAGACAACCCACCATCGATCGACACCTCGACGTAACAGTGATCATAATCGTGTTCCGTCTTGGCTATGTGATCGAAGTATAGCAGAGGAAAAGTGGCTGTGGTCAGG
>Ga0172377_10001341_pt1 | contig 24702 bp, 27 predicted proteins | sample Pumphouse3metaG_FD_119749 | JGI IMG/M metagenome (GOLD analysis project Ga0172377, IMG submission 119749) | Leachate microbial communities from a municipal landfill in Southern Ontario, Canada - Pumphouse #3 metaG | ecosystem: Engineered > Solid waste > Landfill > Unclassified | place: Canada... | reverse complement strand
TTGAAATTATAAAGATTATCCTGATACAGAAGTACCCGATAGTCGCACCTTATATAGGTGCGTGGATTGAAATATCACTACACAGAGGGATAACTAAGCCATATTTAAGTCGCACCTTATATAGGTGCGTGGATTGAAATAATACAGGAGCCGGAAACGAAGAGGTTGTCGGGGGTCGCACCTTATATAGGTGCGTGGATTGAAATTATTTTGCAACCATCACAAATCATTTTTTCTTGCACGTCGCACCTTATATAGGTGCGTGGATTGAAATGTAAGTGATACTGCCAAAGTCTTTTAAGTCTTGTTTATCTTTATCAGAGAAAACAGTTCTTGTAAAAAAAATACTTTAATTAATTCTACGATAATGTTATACTTAAGTTAGAAAAAGAGGCACTATTTATGTTAAAAATTAGTGAAGTTATTATTGCTTTGGAAATGACTAATATGGAACAGTCTACATATTACAACAAGAAAACAAAAGAGGTATTATATCAGTCGGATATTAATCCGGAATTATCGACTTATACTGAAGATGATGATTATAATGATGAGGTGATTTTAATGTTTAATTTCTTTGTTAAAAATGATTATAAAATTATGGAAAATTTTGTGGATTCATTAGATAATAATAATATAAAAGAGGAATTAATTAGAAAAATCCAAGGCAAAGGATGTTTTGCTAGGTTTAATTAAACAATTAATTATTATAATATAGATAATGATTGGTATGAATTCCGAGATAAAGTATATAAAAAAATTGCGATTGATTGGTGCAATGAAAATAATATAAAATTTGAAAATGACTTAAAGTTTTAAGAAAGTGTGGTAATATGATAATACCTGTTGGAGTTAGTAAAAGACATATTCATTTAACTAAAGAAACTTTTAAAGAGTTATTTGGTTTAGATGAAATGGAAGTAAGGAATTATTTAAAACAACCAGGAGAGTATGCTAGTCCCTTAACTATCGATGTAAAATGGGATAATAAAAAACTGGAAAGAGTTAGAGTAGTTGGACCTTTTAGAAAATATAATCAATTAGAAATATCTAGAAGTGAAGCTAATTACTTAGGAATAAGACCTCCTGTTAAAAAAAGTGGTGATTTAGAAGGAACCCATCCTATTATTTTATGTTTTTCTGACAAAGAGGTATATTTAGATCAAGGTACAGCTATTGCTCGCAGACATATTCACATTGATAGTAATGATGCTTTAAAATATGATTTATCTGATGATGAAAGAGTTTTAATTTATAAAGATGGTAAAGAAATATGCGATGCTTATATTGGAGTATTAGATCCATCATTTTTAGAACTACATATAGATACTGATGAGGCTTTATTATATAATTTAAATCAAGATGATGAAATAGAAGTTAAAAAAATAGTTATGCCAACATAGTTGGCATATTTAGTGTAGGAGTAAAACATGTGGAAGATAGGTAATGTAAAAATTTCTAATAAAATCGTATTAGCGCCAATGGCTGGAATTAGTAATACTGCCTACCGAAGAATAATTAAAAAGATGGGAGCCGGTTTAATTTTTGCGGAAATGGTTAGTGATAAAGCAATTGTTTTTGGCAATGATAAAACTTTAAATTTACTTAAAATGTCTCCTGAAGAAAGACCAATTGCTCAGCAAATATTTGGGACCGATATTGAATCTTTTGTAACAGCAGCTAAAATAATAGTTAAAATAATGAATCCGGATATTATTGATATAAACATGGGATGTCCAGTACCTAAGATTGCAATAAAGAGTCAAGCAGGTAGCGCCCTTCTAAAAAATCCTGATAAAATAAAGAAAATAGTTAAAGCAGTAGTAAATGCTGTTTCGGTGCCAGTAACAGTTAAAATCAGAAGTGGCTGGGATGAGGCATGTATTAATGCGAATATTGTTGCTAAAAAGATTGAAGAAGCCGGAGCAAAAGCGATAACTATTCATGCTAGAACTAGGAGTCAGGGATATGGTGGCAAAGCTAATTGGCAGATTATTAAAGATGTAAAAAACTCAGTATCTATTCCAGTAATCGGAAATGGAGACGTTAAAAGTTGCTATGATGCTAAGAAAATGCTTGATGAAACAGGTTGTGATGCAGTAATGATTGGCAGAGGAGTCTTAGGCAATCCATGGCTAATTAAAGAATGCGTTGAGTATTTAGAAACAGGTAAAGAACCAGAAGAAATAAAGCCTGTTGATAAAATAAAAATGCTTAAAAAACATTATAAATTACTACTTGAGAGCCAAAGTGAAAAACAAGCTATCTTAGAAATGAGAATTCATGCTCTTTGGTATATTAAAGGTCTTCCTAATAGTGCGACAATAAAAAACAAAATTTGCTCTATTAAAAATAGCGATGAACTTTTTGAGGTATTAGACAGTTATATAAGTTCGCTTTCTTAAAAAAGAGCTGAAAAAAATTTGCTTAATCTAAAAAAATATAATATAATAAAGTTAGAATCGAGGTATTAAAAATGGATAAAAAAGTAGTTAGAAAAAATACTAAAAAAACAGTGCCTAAAAAGTCTAAAAAAATTCAAACTAAGAAAGATATAACACCTCCGCCTAAGAAAAAAATTGCTACAACGAAAAAAGTAACTCCTGTAAAAAAAGTAATAGAAAAAGCCAGTGTCTCAGAAAATCAAAAAGATAAAGCTGGTGGTGTAGTTATTTTAATTTTAATTGTGCTTTTATTATTAAGTATAATTGGCACTCATTTTATTAATTTGTATTATGTTAAACCAGTAAGTGAAGCTGATTATAAATATAACAGTATTTTGGTTTCTTATGAAGAATTAGTTAGATCGCCGAAAGAATATAAAAATAAGGATATTAAAGTAATTGGCGAGGTAATTAAAGTTGAAGGAGTCGACTCTTCATATGGAAACGATATGACAATTACGATTGATGGGAATTTATTTAGTGGTGATTATGAGCAATTAATTACTTTTAAATATATTGATTTAGATTATGAAATTGGATTTATTGAAGGAGATATAATAACAGTTTATGGTAATTATAAATCAATAAATGGAAATGTTCCTTTTATTGAAGCTAAGTATGTTGTCTTTGGTTCATAAAATATAATAACAAATCACAGAAATTACTGTGATTTTTATTTTGGAAAAAATCATTTGCGAATCGTACGGTTGTTTGCTATAATAATATTGTTTGAATAAAGAAACAAATTAGAAGAACAATATAATTAGAGATTGTTTAAATTTTTAATATTTGTTAGAATATGAGAGCCGGAGGTAAATGAGTTTGGATAAGATAATAATAAAAGGTGCTAGAGAAAATAATTTAAAGAATATAGATATTGAAATTCCTAAAAATAAATTAGTTGTAATGACAGGAGTATCAGGATCTGGTAAAAGTAGTTTAGCTTTTGATACGATTTATGCTGAGGGTCAAAGAAGATATGTAGAGAGTCTAAGTGCGTATGCTAGACAGTTTTTAGGTGGAACTGATAAAGCTAATGTTGATTCAATTGAAGGGCTTAGCCCAAGTATTGCAATTGATCAAAAGACAACAAATAAAAATCCACGTAGTACTGTTGGGACAGTAACTGAAGTTTATGATTACTTAAGACTATTATTTGCGAGAATCGGAGTTCCATATTGTCCAACTCATAAAAAACCTATTAAAAGTCAAAGTATAGAAGAAATGACTAACAAAGTAATTGCTTTAGGAAATGATGCTAGAGTAGAAATATATGCCCCAGTAGTGTATGGAGCAAAAGGCACCCACCAAGATTTATTTACTAATCTTCGTAAAACAGGTTTTACTAGAGTAAAAATAAATGATGAATTACATGAACTTAGTGAAGATATAATTCTTGATAAAAATAAAAAAAGTAATATTTTAGTATTAGTTGATCGAATAGTTGTCGAAGATGATGAAAGAAGCAGAATATTTGAAGCTCTTGAAACCAGTGCAGAACTTGCAAACGGGAAAGTTGTAGTTAATCATATAGATCATGAAGAAATAATTATGAGTGAGCATTATGCTTGCCCAGAATGTGATTTTTCACTACCGGAACTTGAACCAAGATTATTTTCATTTAATGCTCCGTATGGAGCTTGCCCAGAGTGCAAAGGAATTGGTATTAAACAAAATATTTCTCTTCATATTTTAATCCCGAATAAAGATAAAAGTATATTAGGTGGCGCGATCAAGGGCTTTAGTTTAGATGGTAATATTTACATGACCAATGTTCTAACAGTTGCTAATCACTATAATATAGATTTAAATAAGCCAGTAAAAAACTTAAAAAAAAGCGAACTTGATATAATTTTATATGGAACTGATGAAGAGTTAGAATATGAATATACTAGTAAAAATGGTAATAAAAGATATACTAAAGATACTTATGAAGGAATAGTAAATAATTTAGAAAGAAGATATTTAGAAACTAAAAGTGGTTGGATTAGAGAGTGGATTAGTACGTTGATGGTCGATGAGACATGTCCTGTTTGTAATGGTGCAAGACTTGCTAAAAATGTTTTAAGTGTTAAAATAGGTAAAAAAAATATATACGAAGTAAGTAGTCTTTCAATAAAAGAATTACTTGTGTTTTTTAAAAATTTAAAACTAACTAAAGAGAAGCAAAGTATTAGTGAACTTATTTTACAAGAAATAAATAGTAGGCTTACTTTTTTAGATAATGTTGGTCTTAATTATTTAACCCTCGCCAGGACCGCAACAACACTATCTGGTGGCGAAAGCCAAAGAATTAGACTGGCAACTCAAATAGGTAGTAGCTTAAGTGGGGTGTTATATGTTTTAGATGAACCAAGCATTGGCCTTCACCAAAAAGATAACGAAAGATTAATTCAGTCACTTAAAAACATGCGTGATTTAGGCAACACTTTAATTGTTGTTGAACATGATGAAGATACTATGTTAGAATCTGATTATTTAATTGATATTGGGCCAGGCCCAGGCGATGCCGGGGGAGAAGTTGTTGCGACTGGTACGCCTGATGAAGTTATGAAAAATAAAAATAGCTTAACTGGAAAATATTTAACTGGTGAACTTTCAATTATGGTTCCTGAAAAAAGACGGAAGGGAAATGGAAACTATATTGAAATAAAAGGCGCAACTGAAAACAATTTAAAGAATATTAATGTTAAATTTCCCCTGGGGACTTTCACAGTCGTAACTGGAGTATCAGGCTCTGGTAAAAGCTCTTTAATTACGGATACTTTATATAAAGCATTAGGAAATGTTGTTTATGGTAGAACAGAAAGAGTTGGAAAATATAAAACAATTAAAGGTTTAGAACAAATTGATAAAGTAATTGAAATTAGCCAAGACCCAATTGGCCGAACTCCAAGAAGTAATCCGGCAACTTATGTTGGCGTCTTTGATGATATACGTGATGTTTTTACGGAAACTAAAGAAGCTAAAATGCGAGGCTACAAAAAAGGTAGGTTCTCATTTAATGTCAAAGGTGGACGATGTGAGGCATGCTGGGGTGATGGTGTCAAAAAAATAGAAATGCATTTTCTTCCTGATGTGTATGTTGCCTGTGATGTATGTCATGGAAAAAGATATAACAGCGAAACTTTAGAAGTTAAATTTAAAGGTAAAAACGTTGCTGATATTCTTAGCATGCGGGTTAGCGAGGCAATAGAATTTTTTGAAAATGTTCCAAAAGTAAGAAATAAATTGCAAATGATGATCGATGTTGGACTCTCCTATATAAAACTTGGGCAACCGGCCCCTACTTTATCAGGAGGTGAGGCTGGAAGAATTAAACTAGCCAAAGAACTTCAAAAAAAACCAACTGGTAGAAGCATCTTTATATTAGACGAACCTACTACTGGTCTTCATACTGATGATATTAAAAAGTTGTTAATTATATTAGAACGAATTGTTGATAATGGTGATACTGTCATTGTCATTGAACATAACCTAGACGTTATTAAAACAGCTGATTATATTATCGACTTAGGACCAGATGGTGGTGATAATGGTGGTGAAGTTATTGGAGTAGGAACACCAGAAGAAATTGTTAAAATTAAAAACTCATATACCGGTCATTTTTTAAAGAAAAAATTATAAAAAAAATCCAGCTAAAAAAACAGTATTTAGATTATAGAATTTGCATCCGTAATTTGATAAAATAGTATAGGTGGGTTTATGAGAATAAGTTTGGATAACCCCCACAGAAACGTGCCATAATAAAGATAATTAACTATAGCTCATTTTTTTCAGTATGAAAATTAAAAAATTATAATTGCTAAAAGTCATAATTAATTATATACTGGTAGAAGGTGATTAAATGATAATTTATAGTGAAAAGAAAAAACCAAGCATGATGATATTAGAACTGTGCTTAACACTACTAGTAAATGCTACTGCTCTTATCCTTGCAACGAATATTTTCAAAGGTTTTTATATTAGTAATTTTTGGTATGGAATACTTGCTGCTGCAGTAATAATGATTTTAAATAAAACCGTTAAACCATTTATTAAACTTTTAGCACTACCAATAACTATTTATACTCTAGGTCTTTTTTATCCATTTGTTAATGTATTTATTTTAAAAATAGCTAGCTTTCTTATTGGTGATAATTTTGTTGTTGAGGGCTGGATTGCGCCATTTTTTGTTTCAATATTTATATCGCTTCTCACAATTATGTTAGATGCTCTAATTACTAAACAAATTGTTGGTGACAGACAATGAATCCAATAATTTTTTCTATAGGCGGTTTTGATTTAAGATGGTATAGTGTAACAATGCTTATAGCGGTAATTGTTGGAGTTAGTCTTATTCAAAAAGAAGCAAGAAAATTTAATATCGAAAATGATTTTGTTTTTAATATGATTTTTTGGACGATAATATTTGGTCTAATAGGTGCTAGACTTTATTTTGTTATATTTAACTGGGAATATTTTAATGCAAATTTAAGCGAAATATTTAAAACTTGGGAAGGCGGTCTTGCTATTCATGGTAGCATCATTGCCGGATTAATTACTATTTATGTTTATTGTAAAAAATATAAAGCAAGATTTTCTCGTTATTTAGATTTTATAGCTGTACCATTTCTCCTTGCCCAAGCAATAGGTAGGTGGGGCAATTTTTTTAATAGTGAAGCACATGGGGTTGCCACAACAGCGGCTCATTTAAAAAGTTTATTTATTCCTAATTTTATAATTGAAGGAATGAAAATAGATGGTGTTTATTATACACCAACATTTTTATTTGAATCTTTGGCTTGCTTACTTTTGTTTTTATTATTTTTAGTTGTTAGAAGAGGAAAATATACTAAAGTTGGCACAATGTCCGGATTATATTTAATTGGTTATGGAGGCATTCGTTTCTTTATTGAAATGAGTAGGACTGATGCTCTTTTACTAGGCGGATTTAAAATTGCTCAAATAGTTTCAATTATTATGATAGTAATTGGGATTGTTATAATTACAATAAATTCAAGAAAAAGCAAGTTTGAAGATTTATATAATGATAAAAATAATGTTGATCAGGTGATGTTCTAATGTATGATTTAATTATTATTGGCTTAGGACCAGCTGGTATTAATGCTGGTATATATGCCAAAAGAAGCAAATTAAATGTCTTATTAATTGAAAAAGAAACTCCTGGGGGAAAATTAAATAGCATAAATAAAATTGATAATTACTTAGGGGCAATTGATTTAACCGGGCCAGAGCTAGCAACTACTTTTTATAAACAAATTAGAGCCTTGAAGCCGGAAATAAAACTTGAAGAAGTCATAGATATAAAAGAAAAAGATGATTTTAAAGAAGTTATTACTAATAAAGCAACATATTGCTCTAAAACTGTAATCATCTCATCAGGTAGTGGGCAAAAAAAACTTCAAGGATTTGAAAGTATCCAAAATATCAGCTACTGTGCATTGTGTGATGCAAACCTTTATGAAAATAAAGATGTAGTATTAATTGGTAATAATTTTAAGGCTATTGAAGAGGCTAAATATTTAAGCAAGATTGTTAATAAATTATATTTTATTTATGAAGGTAAAAAAATAGATTTAAAACTTGATAATGTTGAAATTATTTACGATGAAGTAGTAAAAGATATAAAAATAGAAAATAATTTAATAAAAGAAGTGATTTTGAAAAATAGTAATCTTATAGTTAGTGGAATTTTTGTTAGTTTAGGTAGTGGTCCATCATCATCTTTTGCAGAAAACCTTGGAATAACTGATGAAAAGGGATTTATTACAGTTAATGAAAATCAGGAAACAACTATTCCTGGTATTTATGCTTGTGGCGATATTGTTAAAAAAGCTGTTTATCAAATAATAAATGCAGCAAGTGAGGGTGCTATTGGGGCTATTAATGCTGGCAAATATATCCGGAACAAATCAAGATAAATCTTGATTTTTTGTAATTTTACTTTTAAAAATATATATGATATATTCTAAATCAGGTATTTTTATGAATAAGGAAAGTGCGTTAGCCCCAAATTATCAATAAACCCATGTTTTTTGAACACGGTTTAAAAAAGTATAACATTTTTGATAATGTAATGGATAACCAAACGCAAAATGGCGATGCTTATTTTAGAATTAATGGAAAGAGTAGTAGAGATAAGATGAAAGTATGTGGAAAAAATGTATTTAAAGAATTAGATATAACTAAAATTAAAAAGATATATTTAGCTAAGAATTTTAAAGATACAAACATTTTAAAATTTATTAAAGATAATGATTTAAAATATGTTTTAACTGATAGCTTTTTAATGAATAAAATGATTCCTAATAATCAAGGAATAATAATTGATATTCATGAGTATAACTATGGGACTTTAGATGATATAAAAGAAGATAATTTAGTTTTAATATTAGACCATTTAGAAGATCCTCATAACTTTGGGGCTATAATCCGTACATGTGAGGCACGAGGTGTAAAAAATATAATTATACCGAAGGACCGCTCAGTAGGTGTTAGCGAAACTGTTATGAAAACAAGTGCTGGAGCTTTAGCAAATGTTAATATTATTATGGTTAGTAATTTGGTTAGAGCAATAAACCATTTAAAAAACAAAAATTATTTTATTTATGTAGCTGAGGCAGGTGGACAAAACTTCGCGCAAGTTGATTATGCAAATAAAATATGTTTAGTAATTGGTAGTGAAGGTTTTGGAGTATCACCTATAGTTAAGAAAAATAGTGATGTAATAATTTCGATACCGATGTCTGGAAAAATTAATAGTTTAAACGCATCAGTTGCCGCAGGAATATTATTGTTTGGGGTGGATAAGTAAGTGGAGTATAACGATATTGAATTAGTGCATTTAGTAAGTGAACAAGATGAAGTTGCAAAAGATGCTTTATATAAAAAATATAATTATATAATTGATATTATTATGGCAAAATATAAAAAAGTTTTTTATGTTTTAAATATGGATGTTAATGAAGTAAGACAAGATGCAATGCTTGCATTCTCTGATGCCTTGGTCAGATATTCAAATGAAAAAGATACATCCCTTGCTACATTTATATCTTTAGTAATTGAAAGAAAAGTTCAAAACTGTATTCGCTCAGCTGATACTATTAAAAATAAAAAGTATAATGAAAGATATAGTTTAGATTATGAGTATGAAGCTTTTAATAAACCGCTCTTAGAAATAATCGGTGATGCAGATGCTGACCCCTTAGTTAAAATATCTTCAAAAGAAACATACAATGAATTAACTAGTAAAATCAAAGGCTTACTATCTCCATTTGAATATGAAGTATATGAACTATTAATAAGTGGATTTACTTATACAGATATAGCTAAAATACTTGAAAAAGAACCCAAACAAATAGATAATACAATTCAAAGATTAAGAACTAAAATCAAAGAACTAATATAAGGAGGTATTAGAAACAATGTCTTTAGAAGAAAAAACAGGTCAATTATTTTTTGCAAAGATCTGATGCTTCAGAAGGAAGAAATATTGATACTACTAAAAATTCTAATCTTTAAAAAACAGATAGAAATAAAATACCAACAATATAACCGAAATGAAGGCAATCTTAAACTATTACAAAACTGATGAAATTATTACCAATAAGAAGTATGCTTATTGATGAAAAAATAAATGAATCAACAAAAAGAATCTTAGGTGTAAAAGTTGACAGAGGTATTATTAAATAATTTTGTTTTCGAAAAAAACTTGTAAAAGTTAAATGCTTATGCTATATTATATGTAAGCACAAGAAAGTGTTTTTATTTTGAACTAAAAGAGGTGGATTTATGGTGAAAAAACCAGTAAAGAAATATGCGGAAAAAACATATTTTCAAGAAATTAAAGAAGAATTAAAGAAAGTAAAATGGGCGATAAAAGAAGCGATGTTTAAATATACAATTGCAACTATTATATTTATAGTAGTATTTGGTTTATATTTCTATGGACTAGACTTTTTATTTTCATGGTTTAAAGGGATTGTTAGCTAATGGAAAAATTATGGTACGTTGTTAATACTTACAGTGGACATGAAAGTAAAGTAAAAGAAAAATTAGAAATGCGTTCTGAATCAATGGGATTTCAAGACTATATTTATCGAGTGATTGTCCCAGAGGAAACTGTAAAAGAAACCTTAAAAGATGGTAGTATTAAAGAAAAACAAAAAAAGATGTTTCCGGGTTATATATTAGTTGAAATGATTATGACTGATGAGGCATGGTACGTTGTTCGTAACACACCGGGAGTCACAGGTTTTATTGGATCAAGTGGTAAAGGGGCAAAACCAACACCGCTACTTCCGCAAGAGATAGACCGGATACTTGCTAATATGGGAATGACACGCATTGATGCTGATGTCGAATTAGCAATTGGATCAAAAGTTACAATTATTGATGGACCATTTAATGGTATGATTGGTTCAGTTAGTAATTTAGATTTAGAAAAAAGTCGTTTAACAGTTTTAATAGATTTATTTGGTCAAGAAACACCTGTTGAAGTAGAGCTTTTCCAAGTTAGTAAAATTTAAGATAGAAACTCTATCTTTTTTTCATTTATCAATAAGAATATGGTATTATGTTGTCGAAAGAAAATACATGTATGGCAAAAATTATTGAAATTAATGAAGACGTCGTATCAATCGGTGAAGATAGTGGCGGAATTAAAGAAGTTAGAATAAGTGATCTTAATTTTATTCCTGTATTAGGAGATGCAGTAGAAATCTATTCGAGCGAAAACAAATTGGTTATTACGAAAAAAGAAACGAAAAAGTTAGAACATGAGAAAGATTTAAATTCTGGGATTAACATTAACTTAAGTAATAATCAAAGTAATAATCAACCAAATGCTCAGCCGGTATATATTATCGACAATAAGAAAGTTGTTAATAAATTGGTTTATTGTTTACTTGCTTTTTTCTTAGGAGGATTAGGAATACATAGATTATATGCCGGTAAAATCACTTCGGGAATATTATTTATTTTATTTTTTTGGACATTTATCCCTGCATTCATCGCGTTGATTGATTTTTCTGATTGCAATTTTTAAAAGTTCAGATGAAAATGGTAATATTATTGTTTAATTCTAAGTATTAACACATTAAAATTACTTGATAATCTAGGATACCTGTGCTAATATCTTAATTGCAGTTATATATTTATTTATAAGCTGCAGTTAAGTGGGAGGGAAGCGGATTAGCCCGTACCACTAAGCGAAAATAATTTGAAAGGAAGTGTTTTTCGTGGCAAAAGAAATCGTAAAAAAATTAAAATTACAAATTCCCGCAGGCAAAGCTACCCCAGCTCCACCAGTTGGAACTGTGCTTGGACCAGCAGGAATTAATTCTCAAGAGTTCTGTACTAAGTTCAACGATGCATCTAAAGAAATGATGGGCGATATTGTTCCAGTTGAAATTACTTTATATAATGATCGTAGTTATGACTTTGTAATTAAAACTCCACCAGCATCATTTTTACTAAAGAAAGCAGCAAAGATTGACAAAGCAAGTAAAAAAGGTGCGAATGAAATTGCAGCAACTATTTCAAAAGATGATTTACGTAAAATTGCTGAAACAAAGATGCCAGATTTAAATGCATATACTGTTGAAGAAGCGATGAATATCATTGAAGGAACTGCTCGTAATATGGGAATTGCTATTAAAGGCGTTAACGACGCTGAACTTGCAGCGCAAGCAGCAGAAGCAGCAGAAGCCGAAAAAGAAATTGCAAAACGTGAAGCAGAAATTGCTGAAATGGAAGCAAGAATTGAAGAAGCAAATGCTGAAACAACTGAAGACGAAACAATTGAAGAAGAAAACAAAGAAATATAATCCGCAAAAATCTACCACGATTGGAGGAAAGACTAATGAAAAAAGGAAAAAAATATGTGGAAGCTTCTAAATTAGTTGATAAGTCTAAGACTTATGAACTAGATGAAGCAATTAAATTAGCAAAACAAACTAGTATAACTAAGTTTGATGCAACTATTGAGGTTGCAATGAATTTAAACATTGATACTAAAAAAGCTGGCGAACAACTAAGAGGTTCGGTAGTCCTACCTAACGGAACTGGAAAAACATCAAAAATATTAGTTATTGCTAAAGGCGAGGCAGCAGAAGCAGCTAAAAAAGCTGGAGCAGACTACGTTGGAGAACTTGAATTGATAGAAAAAATTGAAAAAGAAAATTGGTTTGATTTTGATATAATTATTGCTACTCCAGAAATGATGCCAGCTCTTGGTAAAATTGGTAAAATTTTAGGACCAAAAGGATTAATGCCTAACCCTAAAACTGGAACAGTTACGTCTGCACCAGACAAAGTTGTTGAAGATGTAAAAAAAGGTATGATTGAATACCGGGCTGATTCTTATGGAAACATTCATTCTGCATTAGGCAAAGTATCATTTGCTGATAAAGCAATTAAAGAAAACCTAACATATTTTATTAATACTATTATTAAAAATAAACCAATAAGTGTTAAAGGAAAGTTTATTAAAAACATTTCAATTAGCACAACAATGGGTCCAGGAATTAAAATAAACTTAGATTCTTTTGACAACTAATAAATAATATTATATAATAATCTAGAAAAAAAACTTATTTACCTAAGACAGCGGGGAGTAAAGCTTTAATAATCCCGCCGAGGAAAGTATTATGCTTTTACAAAAAGTTAACTTTCCAAGTGGAAAGTTTTTTTAAAAAATATAAGGAGGAAAAATATGGCGAGTGAAAAAAATCTTAAATTAAAAAAAGATACAGTTAATAAGATTACTAATCAGATTAAAGAATCTGAGGCAGTAGTATTATTTACTTATCAAGGCTTATCAGTTACTGATATGGCTAGTTTAAGAAGAAATTTACGAGAAGTTAATTCAGAAATCAAAGTTTATAAAAACACATTAGTAAAATTTGCACTTGATAGTTTAAAACTTGATTTAGATGAATACTTAACTGGTCCAAATGCAATTCTTTTTGGTAAAAATTTGCTTGATTCAATTAAAGTTTTAGATACTTTTGCAAAAGAACATAAAACGGTTGAAATTAAAGCTGGAGTTATCAAAGGTGATTTAGTATCACTTGAAATAATCAAAGAATATGCATCTATTCCATCAATGGAAGGACTACTTACAATGCTTGCAGGTGGTATGATAGAACACGTAAAAAATCTATCAATAGGCTTAGATTTATATGCTAAGAAGTTAGAGGAAAGGAATTAAAAAAAATGGCAAAATTTACAAAAGATGAGTTCATAAATGGACTAAAAGAAATGACTATTCTTGAAGTTAAAGAATTAGTTGATGCAATGAAAGAAGAATTTGGAGTTGATCCAAGTGCTGTTGCAGTAGCAGCAGCACCAGTAGCAGTTGAAGAAGAAACATCAAGTACTAAAACAGTAGTATTAAAAAATGCAGGAGCTGCTAAAATAGGCGTAATTAAAATTATTAGAGAAATTACTGGACTAGGCTTAGTAGAAGCAAAAGCAGTAGCTGATAATGGCGGAAACATTAAAGAAAATCTTTCAGCTGAAGAAGCAAATGAAATTAAAGTAAAGCTTGAAGAAGCTGGCGCTACAGTAGAATTAGTATAAATTTTAAAACCCATTAGGGTTTTTTCATTGCATAAATTTCTAAATTTATATATAATACATAGGGAGGTAATTATGAGATTAAATAATAATGCATTTTTTCCTTATTGTTTTTATAATAATATTATAATTACACAAAAAATATGAAAAAGAATTTAATAATATCTACTTTTATTATGGTAATACTAGTAGGAAGTTTAACATTCATAGGAATTAATTTAACTAATAAATATGGTGAATACTATGATTTAGAAAAAGAATTCATGAGTGCAGCAAAAGATTATTATGCCCAGTATCAAAAAGAATTACCAAATCATAATGCAATAATTACAGCATCAAAATTAATTGAAAAAAACTTTTTAGATGAATTAGCAGTTAAAGCTGAAGTATGCAGTGGATATGTAGTTGTTAAAAGAAATTATATATCTCATGATTATAAGCCTTATATAAATTGTGAAAATTATCAAACAAAAAAATATAACCCACAAAATGAGGAGTAAAAAAATTTTAAAAAAAACAGATGACAACAAGCTACTATAGTGATAAAACAACTAATGAGTTCTATATGAAGAGCCGGAGGCGGAAAAATCGCACGTATGACTTTTCGTGAGAGGAGATAAAGGATTGTCGAGCTTGTATACTCGACAATAATATATGGAAAAAAATAGAGATATAAATGTAGAAATAGCAGGAGTAAAATTAAATTGTAGAGCTGTTGGAATTATAACTAGAGATAATAAAATTTTATTTCAAAAAAGAAAGCAAGATGAATTTTGGGCTTTACCCGGTGGTAAAATTCAAGTAAGAGAAAAAAGTTGCGATACCATAAAAAGAGAGTTAGAAGAAGAACTAGGTGTAAAAATTAAGGTTGGTAGAATAACAAATATTTCAGAATATTTCTTCAACTTTGGTGAAGAAAAATATCATCAATATATTTTGGCATATAATGTTGAAGTGATTGGGAATGAAGAAATATTGAATCAAGATCAATTTCGGGGAATTGAAGATGACGAAAATTTAATTTTTAAATGGTTTGATATTGCAGAATTGGATAAAGCTCCAATTAAACCAGATTTCATAAAAAAACAATTAAAAAATTCATTAAATGAAACTAGTTTTAGTTTTTATGAAGATTTATAAATGATTTAGTACTAGAGGAACCATGACTAAATCAATTTCTTAATTGAAAATTTAGAAAAAACCGTTGTTTTTATGTAACATTTTCAAAAAATGATTAACAAGGTTACAATTTATGGTTGACAGGCATATAATATGATGATAATATTAAAATGCATTTATTTTTGAGTTCTATCCCTGATAGAGCTTGATTTTAAACAAGATACTACACACCAGGAAGTGTGCATAGGAAGGAAGAAAAAAATGCCGACAATTAATCAATTAGTAAAAACTAAGAGAAAAGACAAGACTAAAAAGAAACATAGTCCAGTACTTAACGTTGGGTTTAACAGTTTAAAAAGAAAAACAACAGATAGTAATCATCCTCAAATGAGAGGTGTTTGTACTAGAGTTGGTACTAAGACTCCAAAAAAACCAAACTCAGCATTAAGAAAATATGCTCGTGTAAGATTATCTAATGGGCGTGAAGTAGATGTTTATATTCCAGGAGAAGGACATAACCTACAAGAACATAGTGTTGTATTAATTCGTGGCGGTCGTGTTAAGGACTTAATCGGAGTTCGTTATCATATTGTGCGTGGAGCACTTGATACTCAAGGAGTGAGCGACCGTAAACAAGGAAGAAGTAAATACGGTACTAAAAAACCAAAAGCAAAATAATATAAGGAGGAAAAAAAATGCGTAAAAAACGTGCAGAAAAACGTGATGTTTTACCAGATCCTATATATGATTCAAAAGTTGTTACCAAATTAATCAATGCTATTATGAATGATGGTAGAAAAGGAACAGCAGAAAAAATCTTATATGAGGCGTTTGAAATAATTAAAAAACAAACAAATGAAAATCCAATGGATATATTTAATAAAGCCATGGAAAATATTAGTCCAGCTTTAGAAGTTAAATCTCGTCGTGTTGGCGGATCAAACGTTCAGGTACCTATCGAAGTACGTGAAGAAAGAAAACAAACTTTAGCGCTTCGTTGGCTTGTAAATTATTCAAGACTAAGAAATGGCAAAAGTATGGCTGAGAATTTAGCCTATGAAATAATTGATGCAGCAAATGGAACGGGTGGAGCTGCTAAAAAAAGAGAAGACACCCATAAAATGGCTGAGGCAAATAAAGCCTTTGCTCACTTTAGATGGTAGGAGGAAATTTATATGGCAAGAGATGTATCTCTAGATAAAATACGTAATATTGGAATCATGGCCCATATAGATGCCGGAAAAACCACATTTACTGAAAGAGTTTTGTTTCATACAGGAATTAACCATAAAATTGGTGAAACTCATGATGGAGCGGCAACAATGGACTGGATGGATCAAGAAAAAGAAAGAGGTATCACAATCACTAGTGCGGCAACAACTGCTCATTGGAATGGATATCGCTTAAATATTATTGATACCCCAGGTCACGTAGACTTTACTATCGAAGTTCAAAGAAGTTTAAGAGTACTAGACGGTGCTATTACACTATTAGATGGACAAAACGGTGTTGAACCACAAAGTGAAACTGTTTGGCGTCAAGCAGATGAATTTAAAGTTCCAAGAATGTTTTTTGTAAATAAAATGGATAAGATGGGAGCAGACTATGCTTACACTCTGGGGACTATAAAGAGTAGATTAGGAGTTAATTCAAAACCTATTCAGTGGCCAATTGGTGCTGAAGATGATTTTACTGGATTAATTGACCTAATAACTAAAACAGCTTATAAATTTCAAGGCGATGAACATGAAACATTAGAAGAAATTGCAATACCTGAAGAATTATCAAGCTTAGTAGAAGAAAAAAGAATTGAATTAATTGAAGCTGTAGCTGATTTTGATGATGAATTAATGGAAAAATATTTAGAAGGTGAAGAATTTTCAATTGAGCTTATTAAAAAAGCGATTCGTAAAGGAACACTTGAAGCTAAATTTTTCCCAATAATGGTTGGTAGTGCTAAAGCAAATATTGGTATTAAGCTAGCTCTTGATGCTGTGCTTGATTACATGCCGGCACCCACTGATGTAGAAGCTATTGAATGCGTTGATAAAAATGGTGAAGATGTTTTAAGAAATCCAAGTGATAATGAACCATTTACAGCCCTCGCATTTAAAATAGCAGTCGACCCATTTGTTGGAAGTTTAACATTTTTTAGAGTTTACTCGGGAAAGTTAACAGCAGGATCTTATATCGTTAATTCAACAAAAGGAGAAAAAGAAAGAATTGGGAGAATTCTGCAAATGCATGCTAATAATCGTAAAGAGATTACTGAAGTATATACTGGTGAAATAGCAGCAGCTGTAGGATTAAAATTCACAACAACTGCAGATACTCTATGTGATGAGAAAAAACCAGTAGTTATGAAAGGTATGGCTTTTCCTGATCCAGTTATTGATATGGCAATTGAGCCAAAATCAAAAAATGATCAAGATAAAATGGCTCATTCTCTGCAAAGATTATCTGATGAAGATCCAACGTTTAAGTTTAGAACTGATCCAGAAACTGGTCAAACTGTTATTTCTGGAATGGGAGAGCTACACTTAGAAGTTCAAGTTGAAAGATTAAGAAGAGAGTTCTCTGTTGATGTTAATGTTGGAAAACCACAAGTTGCGTACCGTGAAACATTAACATTAGCTGCAGATTGTGAAGGTAAATATATTAAACAATCTGGTGGACGTGGACAGTATGGTCATGTTTGGATTAAGTTTGAACCAAATAGAGATAATGGTTATGAGTTTGTTGATAAAGTTGTTGGCGGAGTAGTTCCAAGAGAATATATTCCTGTAACAGACAAAGGAATTCAAGAAGCAATGGCGGGCGGAATTTTAGCCGGCTATCCAATGGTAGATGTAAAAGCTACATTATTTGAAGGCTCATACCATGATGTTGACTCATCAGAGATGGCATTTAAAATTGCGGCAAGTATGGCTTTGAAAGAAGCGAAAAACAAATGTAAACCAGTACTTCTTGAACCAATCATGAAAGTAGACGTTGTAACACCTGAGGAATATATGGGAAATGTTATGGGAGATATTACATCTCGTCGTGGTAGACCGTTGGGTCAAGAATCACGTGGAAACGCCCTACAAATCAGTGCTATGATGCCACTATCAGAAATGTTTGGGCTCGCAACAAGCCTTCGTAGTAACACTCAAGGAAGAGGTACATTCACACCAATGTTTGATCATTATGATGAAGTACCAAAAAGTATCGCTGAAGAAATAATCAAGAAAAACAGCGTATCTTAATAAATAAGACTTGAATTATATTCAAGAATTAGATAAAATATTGCTAGATAAGAAAATAGGAGGAATTAAAAATGGCAAGACAAAAATTTGATCGTAATAAACCTCATGTTAATATAGGAACAATTGGTCACGTTGACCACGGTAAAACTACTTTAACTGCGGCTATTACAAAATTCTTTGGTGATTTTGTTGCTTATGAAAATATCGATAAAGCACCAGAAGAAAGAGAAAGAGGTATTACAATTAGTACTTCGCACGTTGAGTATGAGACAGAAGCACGTCACTATGCTCACGTAGACTGCCCAGGACATGCTGACTATGTTAAGAACATGATTACAGGTGCTGCGCAAATGGATGGAGCTATCTTAGTAGTTAGCGCATCTGATGGCCCAATGCCACAAACAAGAGAACATATCTTACTTGCTCGCCAAGTAGGAGTTCCAAAAATCGTTGTATTCATGAACAAATGTGACCAAGTAGACGATGCGGAATTATTAGATTTAGTAGAAATGGAAGTAAGAGAATTACTTGCAGAATACAAATTTGATGAAAATGCTCCAGTAATTAGAGGGTCAGCTTTAAAAGCACTAGAAGGCGACGAAAAATATGGAGAAGCTATTAAAGAATTAATGGCAGCAGTTGATGAATATATTGACACTCCAGTTAGAGATACAGACAAACCATTCTTAATGAGTGTTGAAGATGTATTTACAATATCAGGTCGTGGAACAGTTGTTACAGGTCGTGTTGAACGCGGAAAAATCGGACTTAATGAAGAAGTTGAAATAGTCGGACTACGTGATACAAGAAAATCAGTTGTAACTGGCATTGAAATGTTTAGAAAGTCACTTGATTTTGCAACAGCAGGAGATAATGCCGGCTTACTATTACGCGGAATTAACCGTGAAGATATAGAACGTGGACAAGTACTAGCTAAACCAGGAACTGTCAAACCTTTTAAGAAATTTAGGGCAGCTGTTTATATACTAAATAAAGAAGAAGGCGGACGTCATACTCCATTCTTCTCAAACTACAGACCGCAATTTTATTTCCGTACAACTGATGTTACAGGTGTAATTGAACTTCCTCAAGGAGTTGAAATGGTTATGCCTGGTGATAATGTTGATATGACAGTAGAATTAATTAGCCCAGTTGCTCTAGAAGCAGGTACTCAATTCTCAATTCGTGAGGGTGGACGTACTGTTGGTGCTGGTACAGTTGCTGAAATTATAGAATAAACTCCTTGTGAGTTTTTTTTTATGCAATAATTTACATTCTTTTAATAATAATAATTTTAAAAATCTATATTTGTGATAATATATAATTAGAGGCAAAATAAATGAAAGAATCAAAATCAATTTTAAATATAGTCGAAAAATATAATTTATTAATAAGAATTATAGTATTTGTTATAGCCGTGTTTTTCATAGCTGTAAATTATAATTTGATTTTAGCTCCTAATAATCTTGTAATAGGTGGTCTATCTGGACTTGCTATTGTAGTTAAACAACTAACCGGTTTAAGTACTTCAGTATTTATTATAATTTCCACAACTGTAACAACAATAATTGGTTTTTTCTTTTTAGAAAGAAAAATGATGTATAAGATGCTTATTGGTTCAGTTATTTTCAATATATTTGTTTCCCTTACTGAACCACTTTCTAAATACATTACTTTAGAATTTAATAGTCAGTTTATAATGATTTTATTTGCAGCAGTTTGTTATGGTGTCTGTTATGGAATTGTATTTAGAACTGGATTTATAATTGGCGGAAGTGATACTATTTCAGCAATTATTTCGAAATACACTAAACTTCCAATGGGAACTTCAGCTGTTTGGACTAATATATTTATAGTTCTTGCCGGTTTTATTGTTTTTGGTTTAACTAAAACAGTATACGGAGTATTCATATTACTTGTTAGTAATAAAATAGTTGATATAATTATTCTCGGAGTAAAAGAATCGAAAATGTGCTATATAAAATCTTTAAAGTCGGATGAGATATTAAATTATTTGTTAAATAATGTAAATATTGGAGTAACGCAGTTAGTTGGAAGAGGTGGACTTTTTACAAAAACTGATTCAGTTTTATTAGTAATAGTGCCATTTAATCAATACTATGGATTTAAACATACAATAAAAAAATTTGATAAAGATGCTTTTTTAGTTGCTAGTGATTGTCATGATGTATCAGGTGGTTATAAAAAGAATTTTTTACCTTTTTAAATAAAAACAATAAGCTTTTAAGATATTATTTAAATACTTATTATGGGAGGAGTGTTTATATTGAAAAAACCGGTTTATAGGAATATTACCAACCTTGTCTTTAAATGAAGGACCAAGTATTTTTGATGATCAGTTTAAATTCGTGAATTCATATACAAAAAAAATAATTGAAAGTGGTTTATTGCCAATTGGGCTTTTAACACCAGATGGAAAATTCAGCTATGAGATGTTAGAACTGTGCGATGGCTTTTTAATTCCGGGAGGCACCCAAGTTTATAAGTTTATTTATGAAATCATATATCATTCTATAAAAAATAATATTCCAGTATTAGGAATCTGTCTAGGTGCAGAAGCAATATCGATTTTTAGTGGTTTTTTTGATAAACTTAATATAGAAGAAGAATTAACTTACGAAAAATTAAATAAAATATATATTCATGCTCATTATAATATAAGCCGAGATACAATTGATGAAGCTAGACATCCTATTATAATTATCAAAGGAACTCTGTTATATGATATTTATCAAAAAGATGAAATAAATGTTGTTAGTTTTCACAGTTATGATTTTAAGTTTGTTGAAAATAACTTTATTACCTCAGCATATGCCTAGATGGAGTTAAAGAAGCAATTGAAAATAATAATCATAATATGTTTATTTTAGGAATCCATTTTCATGCTGAACTAGATGATGATAACAAAATTTTTGAGCGCTTAACATATGAAGCAAATAAAAGAAAATTGTAATATATTAATAATCAGTAATTTATGATATACTTACTGAGCAAGGACGTGATAATATGCATGGAAATATAGAGATATTAACAACTAATGAAACTAATATAGAAACTTTAGATTTAGATATAGATGATAAACCAAATAAAAATAAAATAAGTATAATCGATACTTATGGTGAGAATTTAAGTGCTAGAGAATATATAACAAATCCTGCTATTGGAAGAGATAAAGAAATTAAAGAAATGATACTTGCCCTAATATCACCTGAGAAAGGTGCTCTTTTAGTTGGTAAACCTGGGATTGGTAAAACCGCTATTGTTGAAGGGTTAGGTTATTTAATTCAAAATAATAAAGTTCCAATAGCAATTAAAGATTGGTCAATTATTAAAATAAATATCGCTAGTTTACTAGGATTAACTACAATTGATGGTAATACTGATTCTAAAATGGAATTATTAATTCAAGAATTAAAAATGCGAGAAAAAACAATTCTTTTTATTGATGAGGTTCATTTACTAGTTAATAAAAGCAATAGTAATAATAATATTGATTTTGCTAATATGCTTAAACCATTTCTTGATCGTGGAACGATTAAAATGATTGGGGCAACTACTACTGAGGAATATGAAGCTTATGTTTTAAGAGATAGAGCATTCCTGCGTAGATTTCAAAAAATAGAAATAATTGAGTCTGATCCAGAAACAGTTTTAGAGATAATGATGGGGACATATCCACGTTTTGAAAAAAAACTAGGTGTTAAACTAGCTTATACTGATTTTCAAAAAGAAAATATTTTTAAGTTTCTAATTGATATGACAAGTGAATATAAAAGAGTTTATGAAATATCTAGTCGCTACCCAGATATCTGTTTAACAATTTTAGCTAACGCATTTAGTTATGCTGTTTTTGAAAATGCAGATGAGGTAAGAATTAAACATATTTATAAAGCTGTGATAAATGCTAAAAATATTTATCCGGATGCTTTAAAAAAAGAAATAGATAAATTTAAAATAACATTTGCTGATTTACTAGAAGAAGAAAATGTTGACTTAAATGAAAAATAAAACTAGAGGAAGTAAAAATGAATGAATTAATAATAAATGAACTATCAATTGAACTTAATATTAAAACAAAACAAATAGAAGCTGTCTTAAACCTTTTAAAAGAAGGCTCAACAATTCCGTTTATTGCTAGATACCGTAAAGAAGTAACAGGGGCTCTTGATGAAAATGAAATAGCAAAGATTGAAGAAAAATATCGCTATTATACGAATCTTATGGAAAGAAAAAAAACTGTTATAAGATTAATAGATGAAAAAGGTCTTCTTACACCTGAACTTGAAAAAAATATTTTAGCATGTACTAAATTAGTTGATGTAGAAGATATTTATTTGCCTTTTAAAGAAAAGAAAAAAACAAAAGGATCTGTTGCTATAAAAATGGGACTAGAGCCAGTAGCTAAAATGATTATGGCTTTTCCAACAACAGGGACACTTGAATCTATTTTTAGTAAAGCTCCTGTTTCTAAAGAAGAAGCCGAAGAACATACTAAATATATAATAGCTGAGTGGATTAGTGATAATGCTTATTATCGTAAATTTGTTAGAAATTATGTTTATAATAATGCGGTTATTAACACAAAATTAAAAAAAGATGCAGTTGATGAAAAAAAGATTTATGAAATGTATTATGATTTTGAAGAAAGAGTTAAATTTGCAAAAAGTTACCGGATTCTGGCAATTAATCGTGGTGAGAAAGAAAAAGTTTTAACAGTCTCTTTAAATTATGATACTGATTATATATTTAATCAATTAAAAACAAAGATTATTAAAAATCCAAATTCAATTGCTACTTCATACATAGAGATTGCAATTAAAGATGCTTTAAAAAGACTTATTTATCCAAGTATTGAAAGAGATGTTAGAAGTGAGTTAACTCTTGAGGCTGAAGAATCAGCAATTAATGTCTTTAAAATCAATTTAGAAAATTTACTTATGACAAGGCCTCTTACAGGCTATAGAGTACTTGGTTTTGATCCAGCATACCGAACCGGTTGTAAACTAGCTTGTCTTGATGAAATAGGCAATGTTCTTCATATTGATGTAATATACCCCCATGAGCCAAGATGCGATAAAGAAGGCTCTAAAAAGAAACTTTTAGAGCTAATTAATAAATATGATATTAATTTAATTGCAATTGGTAATGGGACAGCATCAAGAGAAAGTGAAGAACTAGTAGCAAACATAATTAAAGACTTAGATAATGTTTATTATACAATTGTTTCAGAAGCCGGTGCATCTGTTTATTCTGCTTCTAAAGAAGCAGGGAAAGAATTTCCTAATTTAGAAGTTCAAGAAAGAAGTGCGGTAAGTATTGGTCGAAGAGTTGAAGACCCACTTTCTGAACTAGTAAAAATTGATCCTAAATCAATTGGAGTAGGAGAATATCAGCATGATGTTAATCGTAAAAAATTAACTGAAGGATTAGACTTTATAGTTGCTAAAGTTGTTAACAATGTTGGAGTAAATATTAATACTTCATCTGAATCTATTTTAAAATTCGTTTCCGGCTTAACCAAACCAGTTATCAACAAAATAATAAAACATAAAGAAAATAAAACCTTTACTTCAAGAGAAGAATTAAAAAAATTAACTACTCCAAAAGTTTATGAACAAGCAATTGGTTTTTTAAGAATTAATAATGGTAGTAATCCTCTTGATAACACAGGAATCCATCCAGAGAGCTATGAGTTAACAAATAATATTTTAAATAATTTAAACTTAGACATTAAAGATATCCAATCAGAAGATTTTAAAAGAGCATTAGAAAATTTAAATATAAATGAATTAATAACAAAATTTAGTAGTGATGAATACACTATTAAGGATATTATAAAAGAACTTCTAAGTCCAGGGCTTGACCCAAGAGAAGAAATAGATTCGCCTATTCTAAGAAGTGATGTTTTAAAATTAGAAGATTTATCTATTGGTATGGAGTTAAAAGGAACGGTTAGAAATGTTGCCTCATTCGGAGCTTTTATTGATATCGGCATTAAGAATGATGGACTTCTGCATATTTCAAAAATGAGTAAAAAGTTTATAAAACATCCAACCGAAGTACTATCAGTTGGAGAAATAGTGACATGTTATGTTGATGATGTTATGCTTGATAAACAAAAAGTTTCGTTAACTTTATTTAAATTGTAAAAAAAGTTTTGAAACTATGTGACTTTTAAGTGAAAATGTTACATAAAATAAGTTTAATTTTTAAGTGAAAATGTTACATATGAAAATTGATAAAAAAATCAATTTTTATTTTGGCGATTTTAAGTGAAAATGTTACAT
>Ga0172377_10001338_pt1 | contig 24738 bp, 20 predicted proteins | sample Pumphouse3metaG_FD_119749 | JGI IMG/M metagenome (GOLD analysis project Ga0172377, IMG submission 119749) | Leachate microbial communities from a municipal landfill in Southern Ontario, Canada - Pumphouse #3 metaG | ecosystem: Engineered > Solid waste > Landfill > Unclassified | place: Canada... | reverse complement strand
GGAGAGGGATTGATTCGGCCCTATGCCAAGTCTGCCGAAATCCTGAGCCATAGCATTTATCACGATACGAAGGGCTTCACCCGCCTTTGGCGGGTTCGCAAAGACGGGCGTGGGGACGCTACATTTCTGCGGAGAACTGAAATGTTACTTATCTTGACATTTTGAGGGGACTTGGTAGAATAGCGTACCCGGAAAGGATACATAAGGGGAAAACAAGAGAAAGATCATAAAAAAGGAAGGATAATGGAAGATAACAATCAGACACTTATACTAATAAAGCCCGACGGGCTTAAAAAGTCGCTGACAGGCAATATTTTGACCAGGCTTTCCGAGACTAAACTTGAGATAGTGGGAGCGAAAATGGTCAAAGTGTCCAGAGACCTTGCGGTGGAACACTACAAAGCGCTTCAAGGCCAGCCTTTTTTTGAGGAGCTGATAAAGTATATTATGGGGGAATATCACAAAAAAAAGGTCATGGCGCTTGTTTACTGGGGTGAAGGCGCCATACGAAAGGTAAGAGAACTTTGCGGGAAGACCAATCCGGAAGAGGCCGACTCGGTCTCCATCCGGGGTTCGTTCGGAAGGATAACCACAAAAGGTGTATACGAGAATGTTATTCACGCTTCTGCGAACGAAGAGGACGCGGAAAGAGAGATAAAACTGTGGTTCGCCCCGAATGAGATACTGACGGAAATGTACGAGACTAAGGAAGAAGAAACAACATCTAAGATCAGGGTTTGGAAATAAAACAGCCCGGCAGATATAGGAGAAACAGCAATGAGGTCCATGACAGGGTTCGGCAAAGGCACGGAAAAAAGTCCTTATGGGAAAATAATAGCGGAAGTAAAAACGCTTAATCACAAAAGCTTGAGCATAGCGTGCAGTCCCTTTAACGGGTTTTTCCTTCTTGAAGAAAAGGTAAAAGATGTTTTTGAAGGAAAAGTCCATCGGGGCAAGGCGTTCGTTCAGATAAGCCGCGAGATCAAAGGCGTGCAGAAACCCCTTAAACATACGGAGATCAACAAGGCGGCCGCGAGCGATTTCTTGAAACAGGTGAGGTCTATGCAAAAGTCTCTCGGCATTGCCGGGGAAATAGGAATAAAAGAGCTGATCTCTCTGCCGGGCATTGTGGAGATAGCTTCCGAAGAAAGCGAAAGCAAGGTTTGGCCGTACATAAAAAAGGCGCTGGATAAAGCCGTAAACAGGCTTGTTAATTTCCGGAAGGCCGAAGGCAGAAGGCTTGCCGGAGATTTTAAGAAAAGGCTGAACAAACTGAAGAAATTCAACGAGGCCATAGCTAAATACAGTTCTGAAAGCGTCGAGGAATTTGCCAAAAAGCTCACCGATACGGTTGTGCAGATAAAACAAGGCGGGGAGGCCGATAAGGGGAAAATAGAAACTGAAGCGGGCCTCTTTGCCCGGAATACAGACGTTACCGAAGAGGTGATAAGGCTGGGCGGGCATATTGTATCTTTTCTGGAAGCCATGAAAGCGGAGGAAGACGAGGCCGGGAAAAAACTTGATTTTGTGGCCCAGGAAATGCAGAGAGAGGCGAATACCATAGGTTCCAAAGCGGCCGACATAAGAATGTCGAGGGCGGTAATAGAGATAAAGAGCGAGATCGAAAAAATGAGGGAGCAGATAAAGAACATAGAGTAACAAGCCCGCCGCTTTTTCCTCTGCCGGGCAGAGAAGTTATTGGTGAAGAATGGCAAATAAAAGGCGAGAACCTATTATCGTAGTGCTTTCCGCGCCTTCAGGAAGCGGCAAGACTTCCATAGTGGAAGAGCTTATGAAAAGGCTCGGGGGAATGGCGAGGTCGGTATCTTATACTACAAGAGAACCCCGGGAGGGAGAAAAGAACGGGGAAGATTATGTTTTCGTTGCGCCGGAAGAATTCGAAAGGATGAAAAATAACGGAGAATTCCTGGAGTGGGAAGAGAATTTCGGAGCTTACTACGGCACTCCGCGTAAACAAATAGAGAAGATGCTGAATGAAGGAAAAGACGTGATAATGTGCATAGACGTAAAGGGAGCCCGAAAAGCTAAAAAAGAGTACCCTGAAAGCATCAGCGTCTTTATTATGCCGCCTTCCATACAAGAACTGGAAAACCGGCTTAGACGCAGGAAGACCGACGAAGAGGCGCAGGTAGCCATACGTCTCAGGGAATCCAGGCAGGAAGTGGCGGCCTCAGACGAGTATGACTTTCTGGTAATAAACAATAAGCTTGATGAAGCCGTAGAGGAGTTAAAGCAGGTTATAGAAAAAGAGAGAGAAAACCGGACGAGGATAAACAAAAAGGCGGAATAATGAAAGAGATCTCAATGGACATTCTTATGACCAAAGCGGGCAGTTTATACAAGCTGTGCAACATGGCGGCTGTAAGGGCGGTAGAGCTTAATAGCGGGGCGAAAAAGCTGGTAGACGCGGACCCCAAAGAAAAATTCACGACCACCGCTATAAGAGAAATAGAGGCCGACAAGGTATCTCTAAAAAAAACTGAAAGCGCAAAATGAAAACCGGATCCGGGAAAAAGATAGTTTTAGGAATAACGGCGAGCATAGCGGCGTTCAAGGCATGCGAGATAATAGGCATGCTTAGAAAGAGAGGGCATTCTGTCAAATGCGTTATGTCTCCCCATGCCAAATGGTTCGTAACGGCGACCACTCTTGAGACCCTGAGCGGAGAGCGTGCGGTGACGGACATGTTCAAAAGGCCCGACAAATTCGACCCTGTGCATATTTCCCTTGCCGACGAGGCGGACCTGATACTCATAGCTCCCGCCACCGCCGACATCATAGGGAAGATAGCTTCCGGGATATGCGACGATATATTGTCCTGTACGGTTGCCGCCGCGGCATGCCCGGTCGTGCTGGCCCCGGCAATGAACGACAGGATGTTCAACAACCCCGTTATACGGGATAAAATGGAATATCTCAGAGACAAGGGATACTTTTTTGTCGATCCCGTCGAAGGACATCTTGCCTGCGGAAGAGAAGGAGTAGGCCATCTGGCCCCTTCCGAGACCATTGTCGAGGAAACAGAAAAGATCCTTCTTCAAAAAAACAACTAAAAGCTGACAAAGTGGGCGTTACTCGAAAAAACTTAAAAAAACACGGTACCGGGAGAACGGTCCTTGTTACCGCGGGGCCTACACTGGAATACCTCGACCCCGTGCGGTACCTGACGAACAGGTCCACCGGAGAGATGGGCTACTCAATAGCGAAAGAATGCCTGAAAAAAGGGTTTCCGGTAAGTCTTATAACGGGTCCTGTCTTTCTTCCGCCTCCGCGCGGAGCGGAAGTCGTGAAGGTCGATTCCGCCTCCGACATGCTAAAGGAAGTTTCCTCCCGAGCTCCTTCCTGCGGATGCCTTATAATGGCCGCGGCCGTGTGTGATTTCAGGCCGGCTGAAAGGCAAAAGCGGAAGATCAAGAAAAAAGAAAAAATGACATTAAGACTCATAAAGAACAAAGATATCCTGGGGACCTTGCGGGCAAAAAGCGGTTTTGTTAAAATAGGTTTCGCGCTTGAAACGGACAATGACATAAAGAACGGACTCAAAAAACTTAAGGACAAACGGCTGGACCTTATTGTGGTCAATAAGGCGGGGGGGAAGCGTTCTCCGTTCGGGAAAAGCCGCACGGATTACACCATCATGGAAAAGAACGGCGGCTCGAAGAGTTTCAAGAACATTTCAAAACCCGTGATAGCAAGAGTAATAGCCGATGCGGCGGAACGGTTGATGCGGGAAAAACATGAAAAAACAAAACAATAAAACTAATTCAAAAGGGTTCACAATAGGAGAATTGCTTGTTGTTTTCGCCGTATCGGCGGCGATATTCCTGGCGTTCATTCCCGTAATAGGGTATATGAACAAGCGGCATCTCAGGGCCGAATGCGAGGATAATCTCAAAACAATAGGCGTTGCCCTGTACATGTACGCCAATAAGAATGACGGCGAATTCCCGCCGTCCCTCAAAACATTGTACGAAGAAAACTATCTTTCGGATAAGACCACAATGAATTGCCCCATCAAGAAGTCGACGGGAACCATAGACGATCCCGATTATTTTTATGTCCCCGGACTTTCCCTGAAAACATCCGAAAACCAGCCTATGGCATATGACAAAGAAGACAACCACCCGGATCGGGACAGGAACGTCCTGTTCCTGAACGGCGAAATAGTCTGGCACGAGTGACTTTAGTTCGTAGAATGGAGGAGAGTCGCAATTGAACGCATAATTTAAGTTAAAACAGCAGAACAAATCACGCGACAGACAAAAAAGGATCACATGAAAACTTATACAAGATTTATCAGACTTTTACTGCCTCACTGGCCGGTCTTCCTGGCCGCCGTTATCTGCATGATCCTTTCTTCCGCTTTCAGCGCTTCTCCGATAGCGCTCATTATCCCTCTTGTGGACAAGGTAATAACCGGGAAAGACATAATCCCTCCGGACGGCGTAGTTTTACCGCAGCTTATCCAGAACGGCATAGATAAGGTGAATACTCTTCCCCGCATACAGCTTCTTAACATAATGACGGGGATAGTGGTAATAGTTTTTCTCTTTAAGGGTATTTTCGAGTATCTTAAATCCTATCTTATGGGGGACGTCAGCGAAAGGGTCATAAGGGACGTCAAGAACGACATCTACAGGAAACTGCAGGATCTTTCCATGGACTTTTTCAGCCGTAACCCCACGGGGAAACTCATGTCCCGGATAACACATGATGCCGCCGTAATAAGAGATTCCATCGGGAGCGGCGTAGCCGACACCTTCTCGCAGCCCATAGAACTTTTCTTTTACATAGCCCTGCTTGTTGGGCTTAAAATGTACGGGGGAGTTCCTTGGAGCTTTATTCTGGTAAGCCTTATAGTGTTTCCGCTTATTCTGTATCCCGTAATAAGAATAGGCAAAAGATTGCGGAAAATAAGCCGCACGTCACAGGAACAGGCGGGAGACATAAACAATATGCTGCTTGAGACCATATCGGGCATAAAACTCGTTAAATCTTTCGGCATGGAAGACTATGAATGTTCCGAGTTCAAAAAAAGGAACCAGGCTTATTATAATCTTACGATGAGCTCCATAAAGAAGATGAAGATAGTAAGCCCTCTTACGGAAAGTATGATGGTAGCGTGCGTAGCCGCTATTTTATGGATAGCCGGCAGAAGCATGATATCGGGAGAACTTTCATTCGGTGTTTTCGCGGCGTTCCTTGCGGCCATATTTTCACTGATGAAACCCTTCAAAAAACTAAGCAATGTTTACGGCATAAACCAGCAGGCTTTGGCGGCCGCGGAACGTATTTTCCAGCTTTACGATACCCCCGTCAGCATATTGGAAAAACCCGATGCCGCGCCATTGGATAATTTCGAGAAAGATATAACCTTTGACAGGGTCTGGTTCAGCTACGACAAAGAACCTGTTCTGAAGGGAATAGACCTCTCCGTTAAAAGAGGTGAGATAGTGGCTCTTGTGGGCCCTTCGGGAGGGGGAAAAAGCACTCTTGTTAACCTTATTCCGAGGTTTTATGATCCCACTTCAGGCACGGTCAGAATAGACGGAAAAGACCTGAAAGACTTCAATCTGAGATCCTTAAGGGAAAAAATAGGCCTTGTAACACAGGAGACATTGCTTTTTAACGACACCGTCAGGGCAAATATCTGTTACGGGCATACCGATACCGATGAAGATCAGCTTATCTCTGTATCCAAGGCGGCCAATGCCCATATGTTCATCAAAGAGTTCCCAGAGGGCTACGATTCCATTATCGGAGAAAGGGGCCTGAAAATATCGGGAGGCCAAAGGCAAAGGATAGCCATAGCCAGGGCGATATACAAGAACCCTCCTATCCTGATATTTGACGAGGCGACCTCTCAACTTGATACGGAAAGCGAAAAGCTTGTCCAGGAAGCCATAAATAACCTTGTTAAAGGCAGAACCGTAATAGTTATCGCCCACAGGCTCAGCACGGTGAAACACGCCAACAAGATAGTCGTCATAAACGAAGGCCTGATAGCGGACTCAGGCACCCACGACGAACTTCTGGCAAAAAGCCCCCTCTACAAGAAACTATACGACATGCAATTCACACAAGGCGACCCTCAATAGACCCCCAATAGGGGTCAAGTCTCAAATTAAGGATTTACTCCGTTCATCTTTTTCGCAATTAAATATCGCGCCTATTGCGTCCCCAAATTGTGATGTCCATTCCATTTCAGAGGTAGGATTCCATAAAGGCTGCTGAAAGCTGCAAAAAATGTCAAATGTCAAGCTCTGCCCCTGAAAGGGTGTTGACACTACTGCATTTTCCGGTCTCTTGCTGTAGAAACCATTGTAGTGTATACTTTTCAAATATTTAACGTGAATTTAAGACTTATCTGAAAAAGTTATGGAAGGGGGGCTGTTCCTATGGGGAGTGAGACGATTAAGCCCTTTAAAAAAACAAATATAAGCAATATGCAGCAGGTCAATATTTCCGGTGCAAAAACTTCAATGCGGACACGTATTAGACTTTATCAGAAACGTGCAAAAGAAATAGAGAGATACCTATCTAAACATCCGAATGAGTGGGGAAAATTCCAGAATGAGTTTAATGCCGAAGTTAATGGGATTTTCAGGGAAATAATGGATTACGAAAAATCACAATTGTCTCATGGGAATCATAAAAAGGCACAGAGCTTAAGGGATTTTTTTATAAGGAACTTCAAGGAAAGTTTTTATGTTGGCGATTTTTGCAGGTGGAGTGTTGACAAGCCTTTCGGGTATCCAGGCGACTTCAAAATAATCTATGATATCTACCTTAATTCCCCAAAAACCTGTGGGTTTGAAAGATTGTTTGATAACTATTTCCAGATGTCAGCTATAGCTGTGGCCGTAAGAAACCGCAAAGGTGATCTTAAACGAATAATAACAGATCATATTTCTAAAACGAACTCGCCGTCCATTCGTATAATGAATTTAGCTTCGGGTTCCGCGAAAGAGATACACGAGCTTTTCCTTGAGGAAAAGCTAAATGAAAACGTAAGTATAGACTGTTTTGACCACGATGCAAGGGCTCTGAATTTTTCCAAGGAATTACTTTCACGGATAACTACGGTAAAATTTTTCAAAAAGAACGCATTGAGAATAGCGGCTGCTCGTGACGTTTTAGATGTTATCCCCGGGAGATACGATGTGATATATTCCGCCGGGCTTTTTGATTACCTCGGCCACACGACAGCGGTTTCCTTGTGCAAAAATCTGGGGAAGATATTGACCCCGGGTGGACTCCTGCTTATCGCTAACGTGAGGGATAAGTATAGTAATCCTTCTGTTCATTTTATGGAGTGGGTAGGAGACTGGAACTTAATATACCGAGATGAAGAGGAGTTCCTCAAGATATTTACTGACGCGAAATTCAAAAAAGCTGATGTCAAAATCTGTTATGAGCAGCAGGGGATTCTTCAATACGCCATGATCCTTAAAAATTAAGGCTCGATAGCACAGAGAACTACTTATGAATTCACCTTATCTATACTTTCCAATATCAGGGGTAATTAACGCCATAACCAGTATCTTGTTAGGCGTGTTCGTAATTACCAGGGATAAGAAAAATCCTCTGAATATCACGTATTTTCTGTTTTGCGTAAGTGTTGCTCTGTGGAGCATTTTTTATGCTCTGTGGCTTTTTTCTGATAACGCTGCTTTTGCTTTGTTTTGCTCATATGGTTTTATGGCGGGTGCTATTTTTATACCAATTTTTTACCTGCATCATCTTCTGATACTGTTGGGACAGAACAAGAAAAAAAGGCATATTATCCAGTTTTCATATACTGTGGGTATTTTGTTCCTGTACGGTAATTTTACACGCTATTTTATTAAAGGGGTTTCGGAGAAGATGTTCTTTAAGTACTGGCCCGATCCTGGGATTTTGTACGGTGTATTTTTGCCGATATGGATTTCGATAGTTATTTATGGAGTAATCACAGTTCTGAAAGCTTATACGATTTCAAGCGGAATACAAAAAATGCGACTTAGGTATATCCTTTTGGCCGCCATTATCGGTTGGACAGGCGGGGCTACCAATTATCCTTTGTGGTACAATGTGCGCATTCTTCCGATTGGGAATATCCTTGTGTCGGTATACATTCTCCTGACAACTTACGCGATTATCAAATACCGTCTCCTAGATATTAATATTGCAATAACACGTATGGCAATTTTTACGGTTGTATATACGCTGGTTCTCGGCATACCGTTTGGTTTGGCAGGCTGGTTTCGTGACGAACTTATAATAATTTTTGGGCAAAATTGGTTTTGGTTGCCTATGATAGTTCTTCTCGGATTGGCGACGGTAGGGCCTTTTATTTATCTATATCTCCAGCATCGCGCAGAAAATAGGTTGCTGAAAGAACAGCGTCAGTATCAGACAGCCTTACGAGAGCTTTCCAGGTCAATGACCCGCATTCGTAACACAGACGAATTAATTAAGCTTGTTGGAACAACACTAGTCCAGGCGGTGAAAACCTCGCAGGTTGCCATATATTTGAAAGATGATGAATATAATGCATACAAAAAAAAATTCTGCTATCCGGAGAATAACCATGTGCACTTTGATGAACTTTTTGCGCTTAATCATCCATTGGCAAAAGTATTAAACCAACATAACAAGCTTATTCTTGCCGAAGAATTAGGAAAGGAGGCCGATAAAACAGGCATAGATTTTAGTCTTGCGATCCCATGTTTTATCGAAGGGAATCTCCTGGCGTTTATCGTGCTTGGCGCAAAGCCCGCTCATCAGATCTACACGCAGGATGATCTTACGGTTTTCGAAACGTTATCGTACTCCATGGCGTTGTCTATCGAAAACTGTTTTTTCTGGCAAGAGATCGAAGCTCGGCAAAGAAAAGAGCGCATCCAGGAAATGGACACCTTTTCCTATTCTTTGGCTCACGAGATAGATAACCCCATGGCTATTATTCTGGGTAACAGCGAGTTATTGAAGATTATCGTGGAAGGATCAGGCGCGAATGAAGTGGAACGGCAGGAGATCTTTAACTACCTTGATTATATATTCGAGGCGGCGACACGCGTATCGGCCATGGTTAAAGCTATTTATGATTTCGGCAAGAAAGATTCCGGGGAGTATTACCATTTGAAGCTCGGTGATGTTGTTGCCGGCTTTATGCATTTATCCATGCCTGAATTTAAGCATCAGCGTATCGTGGTTAGCACGGATGTCCCCGAGGAGCCGATAATAATATACGGCAATACACAGCATCTTATCGGCGTATTACGAAACTTCGCAAGAAATTCCATGCACGCGTTGCAGTATGTTGATGAGAAAAAGATCAATATCAAAATCGAAAGGGCTAGTACTGATCTGGCAAGGCTCACGTTTTCAGATACGGGAGAGGGGATAGAAGCGGAAAAAATACCTATTGTGTTTATGCCGTTTGTCACGACTAAGGCATCGAGTGAAGGAAGCGGGATGGGGTTGTATTATGTGAAGAGGATAATCGATTCCCATAAAGGAAAAGTCTGCGTTGAGTCCGCGGGCAGAGGAAAAGGCGCGTCAATTATACTGGAACTACCGATCGCGCAGGGCGTGACAGCGGAAGACCTGGAAAAGCAGGAAGAACCCAGGAAAAGCAGGCGGAAGTTTTGATAAATAGAAGGAGGAAGTAGAAATGGATAAATTTAAACTTTTGATCGTGGATGACGAGGAAGGTATAGTTGAGTTTGTCAAAAAGGCGTATGAAATGAAGGGGTTTATGACGTTTGGCGCCACGGACGGCATTGCCGCCGTTGATATCTTTGAGAGAGAACGCCCGGAAATATCGTTGATAGATATCCATATGCCTTATTCGCCGATCGACGGCATCGAGACATTACGCAGGATCAAAAAGATAGATAAAGACGCCGTTTGCCTTATGATCACCCGCATCGATGAAAAAAAACAAGTTGAGGAAGCGCGCGAACTGGGGGCTCTTCATTACATCATGAAACCGGTAACCATTGCCGAAATGGACGTTGATATTAACGAGGCAGTTGAAATAATAAACAAACGAAGGAAGTGATCATGGCCAATCCATTATTGAACGAAGAAGAAATATACAAGACGATCCGGGACGAAAATATTTCGATCCATCCTCTGGTGTGGGAGCTTTTGAGCCATCATATAGGAAACGATCTTCATATGATCAGCTTGATACTTAGTTCCGCGGTTCTGCCGGCGAATAATGACCCTAAGCCGGTCAGTGTTGAGCACGCTAAAAAGCTGTATGAAAAGGTGTTCGCCATACAGAAGTTCCTGAAACAACTTCGCGAAGCGACAAGAAAGGAAAAGGGTTTCTAAAATATTGTAATATCCGGAACATAAGAAGAAAACAAGGAATCGAAATGGTAAAACTTTTATTTGTTGATGATGAAAAGGGCATTACGGACCTGCTTGAGAATTTTTTCAGGCGGCACGGGTTTACGACCCAGTCAGCCAACACAGCGGAAGATGCTGTCGAGTCAGTTAAGGCCGACAGGCCCGATATTGTATTTCTTGACATACAGCTCGGGTATGTCAGCGGTCTTGATGTTCTCAAGACGATCAAGGAAATTGATGCTACAATCAAAGTGATAATGCTTACGGTGGTGGAAGAGAGATCTACGGTCGAAAGAGCCCGAAATCTCGGAGCGGAAGAATATATAACAAAACCCTTTCAGGTCAAATATCTCGGAGAAGTAGTGGTAAAAAAAATTCAAGAATTAATGAAGGACAAAGGATCATGAAAAAACCGATAATACTGGTCGCGGATGACGAAAAAGACGCAAGGTCGGCTGTCGTTAGTTTTTTGCGTCAACGGTTCGACTGCGATTTTAACGAAGTCTCCGACGGCGAGGAGGCCGTGGAGTTCGTAAAGCGCAACCCTTGCGATGTGATACTTCTTGATATCAAGATGCCCAGGAAAAGCGGCATCACGGTCATTAAGGAGTCAAAGGAAATAGATCCGGATATTGACATTATTATTGTCTCGGCATGGATCAGCGAAAATGTTTCCGGAGAAGCCATGAAGATCGGAGCTTCGGATTATTTGATAAAACCAGTTAACCTGACAGCCCTTTCCATGAAATTATCGGCCATACTCGACAAGCGGGGACAGCTGATCAATAAGACCTGGGATTCTGGACAATGATGCAGCGCGCGGTTATTTTTTGTGAAGTATTTTCGAAGTGATGAGGGATGTTGCTCGCGAATGAAAGGGTATCGCCCTTTTTTATTGAGTGTTTTTCCCGCCCTATATGGCATAAGAGCTTTCCTTGAAGTACGATAACGAGCTTTTCGAAGCGGTCAATGCCCGTCGGATCTTCCTCCGGTTTCGTCATGCCTCCGGGTTTTAATTCAAGTTCCATCGCGAGAAATCTGAGAGAGGGCGAGCTGATGATCTCCGCGACGGCATTTTCGTTGTAAACATACTGATTTTCGGACCGGTCGGATCGTTTGATTATCGAAGCGATCTTAGACTCTTCCTGATCCGTGCCTTCTCTGAGTTCTTTTAAAGAGATGCCAAGCCCGGTGCATATCTGATAAAGACTCGTAAGACGAATTTCGCTTCTTAGTCCTCTTTCAAGGCGCGAAAGGGAATAGTATGTGAGCGCCTTATCTCCAAATATGTCAATTAATTTCTTGTGGAATTCCTTTAAAGACAATTTCGCGGCCCGTATCCTGTAGTATCGGATCTTTTCGTGCAGTTTCATAAGCGGGCACCTCCTCCAGATAGCGGGTTCAACCGAAAACCCCGGCCACCCGCAGAAAGTTTACCAGAGGATCAGATGCTTGTCAATTAAAAGTTGATTTTTAGATGAAGTAAATCAAATCAAAGGTCTATTTATCTAAATTTTTTATACGCTAACATATTTATGTAAATACAATATTTTAAATATTTTACGGAAAAAAACTTCTCATTTAAATTGACTTTTAGGCTCTACAATTCTTGACAAAAGTCAATTCCATGCTATACTTTTTCTAAAGGAGGAAAAGCCATGGGCATACTGGAGGGTCTTTACACTACTGCTTTACGGAATAGGTATTTTTTGTTCCATGCTGTTATTCGCATTATCGAGACGATCGCTAAAAGGGAGGCCGGAGAGGCAAGGGTCGATAAGGATCTTTATCTTGGAGACAACTTGCCCCTGGATCTTGCGAAAGGAATAAGGAACATATAGACCGGGAAGGGGGTGAGTGTGATGGAAAAGGTAAAATGTGCTAATTGCGGGAACATTGGTTATACAGCGTCTCCTGAGAGTGTGCGATGTTCCGAGTGCGGCTTGAATTATTATGTGATCGTGCCGGATGACAATAACGATAACACCGTAAGTATTGAAACAGCGCGTTATATGTACGGTTTGGCAGCCGGCAATATTGAACCGGAGAGGTTTCTGTCAAGATTACGCTCTCGGATAATCCCATAACCAATGGAGGTTAAATATGAAGGTCATAGTAAAGATAAAACGAAACCCGGAGCAGATCTTCCTTGTGGATCTTCCGAACGATCGCCTTATTCATGAGGTAAAAAAGCTTATAACGAAGAACAAGCACTCGAAGGCCATAGCGACAGCCTTATGTAAGGGAAGATTCGAGAAAGAATTGTTCGATGATGAAGTGCATATAACGGATGCGGCCATCATCCTTTCCGAAGACAACGTGTCGTGGAGTTTATGACAGCTCCGGAACGGTTCTTAAAATATGAGTTTCGGGATAACTTGTCATTATATTTTTCAGAAAAAAGTAAGAGGGCGTCTGATGAACGAGGAGGGAAAATGCGGTTTTTAATTTTGGGTTATTTTGCTAAAAAACAAAAAGGATTGACAAAAAATAAAAAAATGTTAAAATGATCTTATGTTGCGTGGAGGGGGATCCAACGCGGGAGGATGCCATGTTCAGGAAAAATAAGGCCAGGATAATTTTGAGGATGGTCTCGGCGGTAACAGCCGGGATCTTTTTGTTTCACCAGATCGTCTGGTCGGCGGATATCCCTTCTCTCGTCCAGCCGGCCGATGATGGGCCCACCGCCGCTATGGAGCCGTCTACCTTTTTATCGAGCCAGAGCCGGTCGGAAATGCTTGTGTCGTCCAAGAATTACATCGAGGATTTTAACGCGCAGGCAAGTTCCTCTCCCGAATTCCCGGAAACTTCACATGGGGTTACATATGACCGGATGGTCGAGGGAACTGACGGGTGGACTTCTTATTATCTTGGGGATCTGCTTAAAGAGAAAAGCCATACGGACGGCCGGGCCTATGTTTACAGAGAGCATACATCGGGAGGGGACGAACGGGTCTACGATTATTATGGTCCGGGAGACGTATATTCGTTTACTTACACCTATCTATATGACAGCGAAGGCACATATGAGGGCAGAAGCCTTAGCTATGCCAGCGGGGATCTTTATAGATATGATGCCAAAGGCAAATTGATCGAACGGAAATTTTCCAATGGCTATTCATGGGTCTACGAATACTACGCTGACGGCAAATATAAGGTGAGGGAATACCGGAATCCGAACGGTTCAATGAATTATCGTTACAGCTATTTTTATAGCGATAACGGGGAATACCTGGGTTATTCCGTCACATATTCCGCGGGCAACGAGTATCGATATAATGCCCAGAATAAGTTGGCGAAAGCGTCATATTCCAGCGGATACTATTACCTGTACGAGTATCTGCCTGATGGAAGGACCCTCTCGCGAATATACTACAGCCCCGACGATACTGCGGAGATGTCGGATGTATATTACTATGATGAGGAAAGCAATTTTGCCGGCCGTGCGCTGACATACGCGGATGGCAGGGCGATATACTATGACGCTGATAACCGCTGTTATAAACGCGTCAACACTAACGGCACTTATTATCTTTATGAGTATTATCCCAACGCCAGGCAGAAACTATCCGAATATTATTCCGCGGAAGATATCATGATCTGGGGAAATTACTATCTGTATGACGATACCGGCACGGTGTATTACGGCAGAATATTAAGGTACACCAGTGGAATGGAATACCATTACAACGCCGATAATAAGATAACTAAAGTCGTATATTCCACGGGATACTACTATATCTACGAGTACATGCCGGATGGAAGGAACAAGTCGCGAATATATTACAAACCCGACGGAAAGGAAGAGATGTCGGATATATATCATTATGACGATGAAGGCAATTTTACCGGCCGTGCTTTGACATACGCGGACGGTAGGGAAATATATTATGACGCTAATAATCGCTGTTATAAACGTGTCAACGCCAACGGCACTTACTATCTTTATGAGTATTATCCCAACGGCAGACAAAAACTATCCGAATACTATTCCGCGGAAGATATCATGATCTGGGGAAATTACTATCTGTACGACGATACCGGCACGGTCTATTACGGCCGGATATTAAAGTATGCCGACGGCAGAGAATATCATTATGATGAGTTGAATCGTATGGTGAAGAATGTGTTATCGAACGGGAGTTTCTACCTATATACTGAATTTTATCCGAATAGATGGTACAAAACCTACGAATACCACGATGTTTCGGGTAAGTTTGTAAATTCATTTACGAGGCTATACGATCCCGATAACGGCTACGCGTATCTGGGCAGGGTACTTCGATACGCGGACGGCCGTGAATATACCTATGACCGCAGGTACCGCTTAACAGGGAGGGTATACGAGAACGGAACCAGTGAAACCTGGGAGTTCTGGAGCGATACGGGAAACGCTTTAAAGACAAATGTCAAATATGATGCCGAGGGAGACTGGTCTGAGACAATAGAATATTACGAAGACGGCGTTACAGAACGGTCCCACGCCATGGCCGACGCCGATCCCGACGAATCCGGTGATGTGGTTCTTATAACCTACGACACCGAGGGTCGTATGCTTACCAGAGCCTATGATGAGGGAACGCTCGAGAGTTACGATACCGGCGGCATGCTGATAAGAGTGACGTTACTCGACGGGTCATACAGAACGTACGAGGATTATTATGAAGGTACCATTCAGGCGAGATTCGTCAAGGAATATGACGCGGATGACAACCTGCTCGAGGTAACGGAATATGATGAAGACGGCAATGTGATAGAACCTTTCGATGAGATCGTAGGCGGTTATGGAATAAGAACGGATGAGGACGGTTCGGTATCTACATATATTTTCGATGATGACGGAAAACCTTACAAGAACACATTCCTCGACGCGGCCGGCGGCGTCTTCTGGGTTTACAGATGGAATGAGGAATGGGAACTCAATTCCGTGACGAAAACATACCGCGACGGCACCGAAGAGATATACGAAGCTCTGGATACGCGGGGCGATCATCTCAGTCTTATCGAAAAAAGGATACCCGAGAAGGCTTTCATGACGGGTTTCAATCTTCCGTGGATCAATTACGGATACGATCTCGGAAAACTTCCGGGATCGGATTACCATATCGGCTTTTCCACGACAAAAGACGAGCTATATGCCCAATTTGATCTCTGGAAGGGCAGTTACGCAAGGGTTTTTCTTTTCGGGGACCTAAGGTCCGGTGTGGAGTTTGATGATAACGGGTATCCGGTAAGTTTTACGGATAAGGTCCATGAGGATATGCGGGCGTTACTGGACGCCGCGGCTATCTTTGACATAAAGCTCGTACCCGTTCTTTTTGATTACACAATAGCGGATGGTGTTGAGAAAGAGGATATATATGAGGTAGGAGAACATCCCGAACTGATAACGGATATGGCCAAACGGCAATCGTTACTCGGGTTATTTGACGCCTTTTTCGACGAATTCGCCGGTCATCAGTCCGTATACGCCTGGGATATCATCAATGAACCCGAATACGCGGCAGATGTTCATATTAACGAGATGCGGTCTTTCGTTCAGGATTTCGTTACTCTCATACAGTCAAAAGATACCCCCGCTCTCGTTACCGTAGGGAGCCGCAACAGGACCGATATGATGAGATATTGGACGGACTCAGGTCTCGATCTCTACCAGTACCATTATTACGATCATTTCGGGGACGATCTTTCCCTGGACTACCCGGTTAACGGTCTCGGGTTGGATAAACCCGTTCTGGCCGGAGAAATGGAGTCCGCGGACAGCGATGAAAAGATCAAGACGCTATACGACGCCGGTTACGCGGGAGGGTTTTTCTGGCAGGATACGGGCGGATTTGTCATTCCCGAAGATTCCAGAGACGCGATAAAGACGTATTTCCGTGGTGTAACGGTAACGTACGAATACTATGCTTCCGGCAGAAAAAAACATGAAATATATGACGGCCTTACCGTAAGGGAATTCGAGGACGCCGCGTTCTATGATGACGGTAACGGGCGTTTGATATCCGAGGCCAACGCCGGCGGAGACCGGAGCGTCACCGAATATTATGAAGGCACGGATACCGTTAAAACCGTTACTTTTTATGACGGAGATCCCGGGGCTGTTATAGCTAAAAAAGAATACGGCGCGGATGGGGAATTTCGGAGTGTTGTATTATTCGATGCCGCGGCCGCCGGAGCGATAAGATCCAGATCCAATAGCGACGGGACATATATCCTTTATGACGGGTCCGGTAACATCAGGGAGAAAGCGGTCATGGAAGACGGAGACCTTATAACCTATGACGCCGATAGTAACATGATCAGGAAGAGAACGGAGGACGGAGGTATATATGTATACGATCTCGCCTTCGGCGCCGATCCTGTCAGGATATTACGAGACGATGGATCGAGCCGGGAATATCTCAGAGACTCAAGCGGCGCATTGACCGGTTATTACGAATATCCCGCTGACGGATGGGTCGAGATATACGATGCCGAAGGTGTCTTGATCGATACTATAAATATAGATCAGCGAACGGAAGGACAGGATCAATCCTCCGGCGTATCGATAACAACGGAAGGAGGAGATGTAATAACATACGTTGACTCGAAAATAGTTTCCGTGAAATTCTCCGAAAGCGGAGATATCCTTACGGATATAATTTTCGACGAAGACGGCGATCTCTCGTCGGGAGTTCTGAGAGGGAAGGATGGTTCAGTGAGTGTTATCCATAATGGCAGGCTTGTACGCTCGCTTCATAGCGGAGGTGCCGGGGCTATCTGGAGCGGCAATACCCGGTCCGCCGAGTATTCCGAACTGTCGGGATGGACCGAATTCTTTTACGAGAGAGGAGATGACGGAGAGATAATTTCCACAAGGACATTCTCTGCCGGCGCGGCATGTTTTTACGACCGGGACGGGATGCCTCTCGAATTCGTCAAGGATACCGGAGAATGGACATATTATGTTTCCGGCAGGCTTAGAGCGGTGATAGGCACCGACAATATCCAGAGATCATATATGTATACCGATGACGCTGACGGGAAAAGGTCGATGCTTGTCTCGGGCGTCCCGGGAGCGGCGGATCTTCCGAAAACCATCGTTTATTCGCAAACTGACGGTATAACCCCCGGATCGATCATACTTTTTGACGGCACCGTAATAGATCATGATCACGGCCGGATAAGTTCCATTACGGGCCTGTCGCAGAGGATAAACGTTTACGGTACGGGTGAAATGGTTTTTGATAACGGAAAATACCGGCGTTTTTACGACGAACAGAGGAATATCAACAAGCTGATCGATGAGAACAACACGAGCATCTGCTTCGATGACGGCGAAATAAGTTCGGTAGAGGCCGAGGACGGATCATGGGTGATATATCGCGGAGCGACCATATCTGACCTTTATGATAAAAAAGAAGGAGCTCATTATGAGACAGATCCCGATACCGGCAGGATAACAAAAGTGACATATGACGACGGCAGGGTATACATATATTCCTACCGTTTGGGCGCGTCCGGTATCTTGGAAGCGGCCATAACCAACGCCGGGGACGATAAAGACGTTACTCTCAGGTTCTATGATGGTGAATATCTCGTGAGACAGGAACTTCCGTCAGGGGTGATCTTAGAATACACTTATGAAGCCGATCCCGATAATGAGGGGAAAGAACGGATAATAGAGCTGTATCAGGCCAAGAATGGCAAGGAGCTGCTGTGCCTTGTCTACCGGTATGCCGGAACTAAGACATTTGTGACGGACAGCAACGGGACCGAACGGGAATATGCTGAGAACGGCGAGATACTTTATTTATATACCGCCGACGGATATGTGTACAAGTACACCCATACGGAGCAGGGTACCCTGATCATGGAACTCTCTCGGCAGGAACATTCTGATGGAAGGATAGTATATTACGCCAATGGCGAAGTCGACCGCGTGGTGAGCCCTGACGGAACGGTATTAAAGGATACCGTATTCGACAGTTCCGGAAAATTGGAAAGTTTTACGGTGATATTGCCGTCCGGAAGGTCAAGACACGTAAGGGTATATCAGGACGAATGGACCACGATCACGGCTCCGGACGGGGTCAAACTCATATATAAAGGTAATGTGCTTGTGGCCGTTAACGCTTCATCCCGGCTTTTCATGTACGATGCCGCAGAAAAGATACCTTCCGTCATACCTTTGGATATCTCCGATGATCTTCCCGCGCTTAGCTATATCGAGGGAGTGGAAGGCGACCTTACCGAATATGAAAAACATAAACTTTATCACCAGTACAATATAAGCGAAAAACCCATAGTCGAGTATATAACTGTTAACGGTAACAATACCAGATGGAATCCTCAGACCTCGTCTCAGCACGGCGCCCAGGCTATAACTTCGGCTTCATGTTCAGGAAGCACTGTCGTTATGAACGCCTCCATAACGGGAGGTAACACCAGCTACAGTAAAGGAGAAGCGTTCCTGGACCTCAGATATCCCGCCCAGGGCGTTACCGGAAGCTCTTATTACGATCTCGACGGCAAAAGCCTGTCCTATTACATAAAGCTCGAGGATAACACACTCGCGGATGGGGATAAGGTAGATTTCAGGATATTCCTTAAGACGGACGGCTGGGCATCGCAATATTCCATGCCGGTAACGATATCAAGCGATGGTGTATGGTACAAAATAACGCTGGATGTTTCAGGTTCGGCGCCTGAAGGAGGATATCAGGACAGCGCTTTCGATCCGTCCAGGATAAGGCTCGTGGGCATAAGAGCGGAAAGTTTCTATTCGGGTATGTCCTATAACGGCAAGATCTATGTCAAGGACGCCAACCATTCAATGCCGCCCGCCGGTGAACGCGTGATAGATACGCCGTTCCTTGTCAACAGGTCCTCGGTCGAGCCTTATGTAGGGGTTATTTCCGAAGACCAGCCCCTGGGAGGGAATCCCGGGTATATAGGCTGGGACGATATCCCCGCGATTTACCAGGGCGTGGAAGAAGGAATAGATAACGGGGTTATTGATCTGGACAAAGGTTCATGGCGCATACAGACGTTCACGGGTTCTCTGGGCGTAAAAGAAATAGAACGAAACGACGCTGAAAACTTCTGGCAACTCGGCCTTGACCTCAAAGCCGGGGACGATTCGCTCAACCAGGGCGAGATGTTCATCGATCTCAGATATGACGTTCCCGATTACGAATGGACGGGACCTGTTAACCTTACAGGGAAGACGATGACTTTTAAAGTAAAAGCCCCCGAAGGGTTCCCCATTAGTGACGACAAACCTTTATGGGCGCAGGTTTTCGTGAAAGATATCAACAATAACCATCAATACGGCATGAACACGCTGATAACCGCCGCGGGCGAATGGCTGGAAGTCACGATCAGCCCGCAATTCGGCGAGATAGAAGAAGGTAATTCCGAGACATCACCCGATTTTGACCCGACACAATGCGTACATATAGGTGTAAAGATATCGTTCAACGAGGGTGCGGCAGGCGAGTATCAGGGCGATTTTTTTGTCAGGAACGAGATCAACCCCGACATACTGAACGAGACCACTCCGGTATACCGTATAGACGCCAACGCTTTAAGGGATTACGCCATAGACAACAACATAGTGCTGACCTACGAGGAACATCTCGGCGAACAGGTGAGACTTGCGCGGGAAGCCTTGCCGTCGTATTTCAGGGATTCCGGATACACCATGGCGACCGAGTATTATCCGTGGGGTAAAGTGAAGAGCGTGCTTAAAGGCAACAGCCGTATAGAGAGTTATGATACCGAGGGGCGGCTTACCTCGGTTACCGACGCGGGAGGTAAAGAGCTTGTAAAATACAGATATTCCTCCGAGGGCGACCTCGTCGAAGTGGATTATTCCGGTATAAGGGACGAGATAAAATGGTCCATGCAGGAGGCGAGAGACAAGATAACCGCTGAAGCGGAGAAGACGATAATGGAGATGGCCGAAGCCAAAAAATACGCTCACGCGTACGTTGACAGCATGATAAAACCCGGTCTTGACGCACTGCAAAACGCTGAGAACGATCTCAGGCGGATGTGGCATGAATGGGACCGCAAACGTTTCGGATGGTGGCAATGGGGCCAGAAAAATGAGAAAAAACAGGCAATGCGGTCGATCGAAGACGCCCTGAGGAGGGTGGACGCTGAACGCCGAAAACTTTACTCTCAGGCGGCTGAACTGTACGCGGAAATAGATAACGATCTTGAGGCCGCAAGAGCCGATATTCTCGAACAGCTTGAGATCAACCTTGAGAATATACGAAGTGAAGAGATAGCGGCCCTGGAACGCACACTGGAACAGGAGATACTGGAGGTTACCGAGATCTATTACAAGAAATATCTCGGAAGGAACATCACCGACGGTGAAAAAGAAATGTGGCTTGCCGAAGCCGCCGCTATGGGATGTATGGACACGGAAGAACGCGCTGTGTTTGACGTTCAGCTTGTTATAGACATGCTGGAAGATGACGAGGCATATATCGCCGAAAGGGAAGAAAACGATAATTTCATAAACGGTGTTATTTCCGGGGTGGAGGAGGCTCTCGCCCGCGTGGAAGAGATGTCCGGGAATGAAAGCGCCGCGTTTTTCGGTTCTTCAGGCATATCCGAAGAGGACGTTCTTTATGACGCGAGGGATTTCGAGGCGATATTGAAATGGCTCCGGTCGAATAACAGGCATTTCGGCAGATCCGCGTTTTTCGCGCTTAAAGAGATGCTCTCTCTGGGATCCGGCATGGATATCGAAGACCTCGCCGTTAAAACGATACTTATAGACATTTTTACGGGTTCCATAACGTCTATAACCACAGGCGAACTTGCGATATCGCTGTACGCTCTTAAAACGTACGCCTCTACGCAAGGGCTTCAATACCATGCCGTACAGCTTGATACATCAGGCGTATCCGCGCTAAAGCACGTTACAGGCGATACCGGCAAAGCTATCATAAGAGTGAACGGCGACCATTTCATAGTTGTTACCGGCATAGACGCTGAAACCGGCAAGGTTACCTATTACGAACCCTCACAGGGCGCTTCCGGCCGGCTTCGGGAAATGAATATAGACGATCTACTCTCGTCCTGGGACGGTTATGCCCTGACGGACCGCGGCCCGCCCGAAGACGGTATATCGCGCGTACTTACGAATACCGAAGCCATGGAAGTACGCGGCAGCGATCCTTTTCTTATCTTCTTCATCATCAGTGTCGTCTCAGCGGTTATTTCCACAGTATTATCATTCATAGATAACGAAATCGCGCGTTTATTGAGCAATGTGTTCGGCATAATATCCCTGGTTACGGGGGTACTTTATATAGCGGTGAATTTCGGGAACATTATTAAAGGTTTCGCCGAAGGTGTGGCCAATATCGGAAAAGTCCTGGGGCAGACCACAAAAGAGATGAGCAACGTGTTCATACAGTCGGTTACGGGTTTTGTCAACGGACTGCCCGCTCTTATCGGCAAGGCCGTAATAGGCATATCGCTTAACACGGCGTACACTAACGCTCTTTTAACGTTCGGGATGAACGCTAATATAGCCGGCCTTACCGCGGCGTTCATTTCAGGCGGGTTTGTCGATTTCGGGACAACATATTCCGCTACCGGATCCGGGTTCGGGCTTCACAACGCTTTCACATCGCTCGTCATAGAAGGCACCCGGTACGCAGGGTACACTCTGGGGATAGACAGCTCCATAACCAACATCATAGGTATCGCCGCGGGAACCATAGTTAATGCCGGACTTGGCGGAGTGCTGGTTCCGCAGACAGGCGCTGACCCCGTCATAAAAACCGGCCTTGCCGCGATATCCTACGTAACAGGCACCACCATCCTCCCCAACGTAGCCGGCGAACTAGCCTACTACGGCATAACCAAACTAGGCCAGATGATAGGCCTGGATCAGAATATCTCGTACCTGGCAGGGATTGGGATAAGAAGCAGCCTGAGGGCGGGCCTGGGTACGTTCGGCCAGGGGGGTGGAAGTCCGGGGGATTGGTGGGATGGTCTTGTCGAAGGACTCACCCAACCCTCCAATCTAGCTATAGCCTTCAGTCTCGCAGGAGACGCATTAAATCTTCCACCACTTGTAAACAATATGATCATAACTGCCGTTATGGGTGCCATTGACGGTTTTAATGAAAATCCTCAGGAACGCATTACAGGAATGTTTCAAGGTATGTTCCAGAACTTCTGGAACGCAAGCGTACGTGCTTTAACATTTGGTCTCTATGACCCGGTCCAGGGCGGATGGAACAAGGACTGGCAGAAAAACTATTATCTGGCCCATTTGATAGATTTCATAGACGTTGTTCAGGAAAAAGGAATTGTAGCGGCGATCGAGAATTATATGACGCATATCTTCAGGGACGAAGCCATAAGAGTGATAAATCAACAGGGCGGGATAGCCGACTTTATCACCGGCAATGCCGAAATGGTCCAGGAAGACGGTGTTTGGCTGAAGAAAATAAACGTAACTGGCAATGAGAATCTCTACCTCGACCCGAATACGGACAATGTGATCGGCAGGGATTATGGTGATGTAAAAGAAAGAGGACAATACGGAATAAATCCGATAACCGGAGGTTTTGGTCTCATTAACGGTTCGATCGAAGAAATCACCTCCGAAGGAACACGTATGGTCTATCACGTAAGCGGTTCTGTGGTAATAGACAAAATGGAGGTCTACGGAACGAATGGATCGCATATCCAAATAATAGCCAGAGATCCTGAAACAGGCCTTGAACTCAATGAAAACGGCATCCCCATAGGCGGAATAGTAATGGATTTCGAGAGAGGAAAGCTATACGAGTACCAATACACCGGAGACAGTATCAATGTCGAGATCAACTTTGATGATCCAAATATTGATATTCAGGATATAGCGAGTTTTGATTTTTCTGATCTTTCGGTTGAAGAAAAAGAAGATTTTTTAACCTACTTTTTTATTATGAATGGGTTAAATAATCCTAATCCGGAAGGGATTCCGCCAGATGCAACAATAAATTTTAGAGAGGAATTGGCAAACCAGGGAGTTAATCCTAATAATGTATTTTTGGTCCCGATATACGAACGTGGTCATTATCTTACTGATCTTGTGATATGGTTAAGGGATGAATTTTTAAGGAGAGATGTGATTGCGGATGAATTGTACCAAAAGTATCTGGATCATTTGGATACTTTGACCCCGGAGGAGCGAATTGCCGCTCAGAAAGTATCAGTACTATATTCCGGATCATTTAATCCGTGGTTGAGGGCTGTAGAAAAGTACGACATAGATGTGGAAACAATTGTGGCTTATGGAGGCCCATCGTTAAGAGGCACGGTTCTGAGGAAGACGATATTCGATGACAGTATTAACAATTCGCACATAAAAAACTTTATTAACATTTACGGTGACGACGATCATTATGGTATACTTGTAAATGAGAAAAAGTTTTCCAATGTAAACGTCATTAATATACGGCTGTTGGGAGCAGATCATTATGATTTCAGCATTAATCCGAATAAAGAAGGTGTTGCGGCAGAAATAAACGAAAAAGCAGCACAATTTAATGCATTTGTAACGAAAAGAGCATATGACATTAATCTGCTAACCCGTGATTTACAAGGTATGTTGGCGGTGACTCCAATATACAAGGATGGAAAATTGGTTGAATATGAAGTAGATTTAAGCAAATTTAATGTGGGAGTAGATGAGTAAGATGAAAAAAACGATTATGGTTGTTATTATTCTTTCTTGTTCGGCAATATTAGGAATTTCTGTAGCTTGTTTATTGCAAACAACATCGCAAAAAGGTAACAGTAGTCAGAGTAATGAGATTATGGTGGAAAGTGTTTCTGGAAAAGAAATAGTACTTATCGGCACTAAAGAGCAAATTGAAAGGACGAAAAAAGATATGAAAGAATTAATCGATCCAGCAGATGATATCGCTATCAATGCTTGGGAACTATATAAGGCAAAGAAATATGACGAAGCGGAAAAAGAAGCTTTAAAAGCTATTAGAGAGGCTAAACAGCATATCGTGAAATTTTCCGCCCACAAAACTCTTCTCGATATTTATGAAGCTACAGACAAACATGAAGCCGCAATAAATGAGATTAACTGGCTTCTTGATAATGTCAATGAGCATGCCAAACCAGAACTCTTGCAATGCAAAGAAAGACTCCAAAAACTCCTCCAAGAGCAGCAAAAATAGCATCTACCCCCGATGATTTGGACAATAATATTAGATTTCAAGTCCACACCGTCTACGGCGGCATGGCGTCATTTCCTTCGTCGTCCGCCCGGCGAGAGACGCCCAGAGCCACCGCGAGCCTTCAACATGACACTATTTTCATATTACTCCCCAACCATCCGATAATGGCGCCATT
>Ga0172377_10001336_pt1 | contig 24752 bp, 19 predicted proteins | sample Pumphouse3metaG_FD_119749 | JGI IMG/M metagenome (GOLD analysis project Ga0172377, IMG submission 119749) | Leachate microbial communities from a municipal landfill in Southern Ontario, Canada - Pumphouse #3 metaG | ecosystem: Engineered > Solid waste > Landfill > Unclassified | place: Canada... | reverse complement strand
CGATATCTTTCTGTGACTGGACGTGAAGAGCCACGCTGATGGTGGAGTATATGTTGCTCTCGTTCACTCCGATTATCTTCAGGACATTGAGCGCCTGTCCGGATGTTATGTGGTCTATCACGGTTCCGTTCCTGATCGGGGTTATCTTGATCTCTTTCATCACATCTCGCCCCCCATTATGGCGCAGAGCAGAGCCATCCTGACAGGGATGCCGTTGAACGCCTGTTCGAAATACTTCGCATGTTCCGTGGAATCCACTTCCGGGGCGATCTCATCTATCCTGGGCAGTGGATGCATGACTATGAGGTCGCTTTTAGCCTCTCTGAGCATCTCGTTATCGATCCTGTATGTTCCGGCGACCTTGTTGTATTCTGCCGGATCCGGGAATCTCTCCCTCTGGATCCGTGTGACGTAGAGGACATCGGCATCGCCTATGGTCTCTTCGAGCGCAGCGGTCTTCTTGGGAACGCATCCCTTCCTCTTGAGATGGTTCACTATATCGTCCGGCATCTGCAGGGATTCGGGAGCGACGAAGGTGAGCTTGGCGCCGAACATCGTGAGCGCTTCCGTGAGCGAGTGGACGGTCCTTCCGTATTTCAGGTCTCCGACGAGGACTATGTTGAGACCGTCGATGGAGCCTTTCGACCTCTTCATCGTGAATAGGTCCAAAAGGGTCTGCGTGGGATGCGAGCCCGCGCCGTCACCGGCGTTGATGACTGGGTTCTCGGAGAACTTGGCGGCAAGCCTTGCCGCCCCCTCATGCGGATGTCTGAGTACGATGGCATCGCAGTACGCATCCACCATCCGAATGGTATCCGAAAGCGTTTCCCCTTTGGCGATCGACGTCATGGACATCTGCGAAACATCGATGACATCGGCTCCGAGCCTGTGTGCGGCACTCTCGAAGGATAACCTTGTTCTCGTAGAGGGTTCGAAAAACAGATTTCCCAGTATCTTTCCGCTGAGGGGATGTTTCATCTTCTCACCCTTCGCATAGGGGACCATCACCTCGGCCAGATCGAGGATGTACTCGATCTGCTCTCTGGAGAAATCTCTGATGGATACGATGTCCTTGTCGTAAAAATCCACTTTGCTCATGATGGATGTATATGGTACGGAACACGATTTAATTCCTTTGATTGCGGATACGGGGCAACGCTAACATTTATTAGGGCCACGTCTTTCCATTGTACATGCTGGATGTCATTGCACGTTCCCAGAGGGGAAGGGTATGCGAATACAAGAGATCGGAATCCACGGTCGTGACGCCGTTCGTCATGACCACCACACGCGGGACATCCGACGATCCAGTTTTCATTTCTGTCGACGGAAGAGGAAGGACGCTGCACGTAATGGGAACGGAGGTGTTCATAGATGCGGACCTCCTGACGTCGGAGTCCTCGGATATATCCGTCGATCCGAAATTCGAGAAAGGGGTATCCGTTCTGAGATTGCCGATCACCGGCGATGAGAAGATTGTCGGCGATACAGAGATCGTCGTCATCGCGAATGCGTTCGAGCTGAGGAAGGATGCGAGAAGGCTCGTCAGCACTATAATCAGGCTGAGGGAATCCGTCGGATACAACGTTCTGATCTGCGCCCCGGGACTTGCGGATCCGTCCAACATGGCGTTGTTGACGTACATGGGCGTGGACATCTTCGACGATTCCGTATCATTCGTCTCGGGAAAGAGAGGCATCAACACGATTCCCGAGGGCGGGATCGTCACCGGCGATGACGTCTCTTCACAGAACGTGGAAGAGATGCACAGGGAATGCGAAAAGATCAGGGATTTCATAAGGGGCGGAAGGCTGAGGGAACTCGTGGATCAGCGTGCGGCATCGTCCTCGTTCTCGGTGGCGGTGCTCAGGATATTCGACCGTGTCGGATACGAATACCAGGAGGAGGCATGTTCCACGGTCGGATGCAGATTCGCCTGCAATACCACGCAGTCCCTCCGCAGACCCGAGATACTCCGGTACAGGAGGAGGATCATGGAGGAGTACAGGAGACCCGAGCACAAGCGCATCCTACTGTTGCTGCCCTGTTCCGCGAAAAAGCCGTATCACACATCGAAGACACACAAGAGATTCGCATCGGCCATACATACGGCCGATCACGATACGATCGTCCATGAGGTCATCGTGACATCGCCGTTGGGACTCGTTCCCAGGGAACTGGACGTTTTCTTCCCTGCGAGCTCATACGACATACCAGTGACGGGCGAATGGAAATGTCAGGAAAAGGAGATGATCTGCGAGATGCTGGCGCATTTCATAGAGATGGGATACGAAAAGGTGATATCGCATCTCGGCGAGGACACGGAGCTCATCGCGGGACTCACGGATGTTACGGAGACATGTGTCGGGGACGTAACGTCACCGGCCTCCCTGACGAAGCTCGATGAAACGCTGAGGGAGGTCACAAAAGGCATGAAGTTCGGTGATTACATGGTCGACAGGAAAGAGACCGTGCGTTCCCTGCTCGGGTACCAGTTCGGGAACAGGATCGCCGATGCCATCATGGACGAGGACACCTTCGCCACGGGCAAGTTCCCCTACTGGAAGATAATGAGAGGCAAGACACAGCTGGGAATGCTCACGGCGGAGAGGGGCATGGTATCGCTTACAATGGAAGGTGCCGAGATACTTTACGAATGCGGGACGTATACCGTCGAGATGGGGGACTTCGATCTAGCGGGGAATCTGTTCGCGGTCGGGGTCGTTGATGCCGATCCGTCCATACGCATAGGGGACGAGGTTGCTGTCGTATGCGACGGGAAAGTGAAGGGCGTCGGTGTTGCGGCCATGTCTGGAAGGGAGATGAAGGAACTCAGAAGAGGCATCGCCGTCAAGATAAGACACAAGGCGAGGTAGCCATTTTCGGATACGCCGCATACGCAGCCAGCATACGTTTTCGATCTTTCGGTTTTCGGGGACCTCCCCCTGTTTTCTTTATATTCAATGTGGGAGATGATATGTTCGAGGACAAGACGGTGCACCCCATAGCACGCTTGGATCCCATCCCTTAGGCGGGAGGAAACCCATCTCACAACTATTTTCACCTCCCGCCGATTCATTTACACCTCAAATGTCCAAGCTGATCGGAGTCCAACACAACTGCAGGTCGTTATCAGAAGGAATCGATATGAGACCGCGGTTCAACGCGCAGTAATTCATCTTACTATATTCCTTTGGAATACTATCGTGAGGATATTTAGAATGGATCTCTTCTATTTTTCTTCACTTTTTCAAGAAAACGGTATTTTTGCATGCAGAAGTCGTTTCCGAGAATATCAGATGTCGGGCAGATCACCAATCATCATGGTCTTCTCGCACTGAACAGTCTTCCGTTTTTCTGCACATGACGGTTTTCCATAGAATGTGTACATGTTCATCCTCACTCACGATTTCCACTCAGACGTTACGATATTTTCCATCTGTCTGTTGTCAAGCGAGAAAAGGTAGAAGGAGTTCGGAACCGTTCGATCGCGCGAATGCGGTATCCAGATAGAATATTGAAGTGCAGTCGCCGGGATTCGAACCCGGGCTAGTAGCTTGGAAGGCTACGATCCTAACCAGCTAGATCACAACTGCCTACTTTCAGATAATTTGCAACACGTATTTAATCATGATGATTGAGGGCCGGGATCATCGGTCTTTTTTCCGTTCCCTACTTTTATCTATACGCGGGAAGATAACAAGGCATGGGAAATCCTGTACCCGTCTTCTCGGATCCATCGGATCTGAAGTTATGGAAGAAACTGGACAAGATAGAGGACGGGCTGTCTTCGGGGAAAACGAAAAAGTACGATATGATGTTGGATGGTCTGGCCAAGGACCTTCGTAACGGTAACGAAGACATACATACGGCGATCCTGTCCAGAGTACTGAAGATGATATCGGCAAGGAAAGCGGACGATCTCGTATCGACCGTGATCGGGCTTATGGAGCGGTGTAGACTCTCGGACAGTTTACCGCAGTTGATCGCGGCCGATATACTCCTGAACAACGGGAACGTGGAATCTGCGAAATCCATATTGGAGAGGATGACGGATATCTCCGACAGGGCATACTGGGAGTATGAATGCGGAAAGGTATGTTTGGTCGAGAATAACCCGATCGCAGCGAACGAGCATTTCCTGAAAGCACGTTCCATCGACGATTCTTTTGTTCCGGTTTATGATGTTCTGAACGATGCAGATCCCGGACATGGTTGGTCCTACTTAAGGGATATTGTGATCCTCCGCAAAGGTGAGACAAAGGTCCCTTTCGAAGTGGGCATTGCATCGAATTCCGCTCAAGAACTCTTCGGCATCTACTGGGAATGGGAGAACGGTAACAAGGGCAGTGCATTGGCAATGCTCAATGTGACGACCGAATTCATAGCCAAGGACAGAGAGTTCATCCTGGCGGCTGCGAGGATCTGCAGGGACCAGGGCAAATATGGCGAATCCATAGATTTCTACAACGGTATCGTACTAGACCCGACAACAACGGAATCGATACTTTTGGAACTGGCCGATACATATCTTGTTGCTGGATCATCCGAAAAAGCATTGGAGATATGCACGGAAATAGGTAAGATCGATCCGTTGGACCGTAGATACCTGGAATACACCATGCGTGCGTACGCGCAGCTGGGTATGAAGTGTGAGTTGAGCAATTTTTCGAAGATACTGCTCAATTCCGAGCATTGCGACCTCGATGCGTACATATTCACCATCGAGCTGATGATCACCCTCTCCATGCATTCGGAGGCCAGCGGCCTCATAACCAGATTGACATCGAGGTGTCCGGGCGAGGACATAGTGTATCTGCTCTCTTCGAAGAACGATTACGGGTCAGAGAGATATGTGGCAGCGCTGATCTCCGCGAACAAAGCCGTCAGGAGGATGCCCGAGAATCCCGAGAGCAGATGTCAGAGAGCGCGGGTGTACCTCAAGATGGGGAAGACGAAGAAGGCTCTGCGTGATGTAAACGGTTCGCTCTCCGTAAGGAAGGATTATGCGCCTGCGTTGTTGCTGAAGAAGGACATACTCGTGGAATCCAAAGATTACGGCGAAGCATACGAGGTCTGCAGATCCGTTCTCAACAGCGATCCCAGGAATACGAATGCGATAAAGGATTCCGCGCATCTGCTGGGGTTGATGGACAGGGGCGAAGAATCCCTGGCCGCATACCGTGAGGCCTTGGGGATCAGAGAAGATATCAAACTGTTCACAAGCGTCATAACGACACTCATCGAGAACGGGAAGTATCAGAAAGCCATCGATCTGATAAAGGATTACGACGACATATACGGAAAATATGACGAGGTATGGATTCTCAGAGGGAACGCAGAATACAGGATCGGAAGGTTCATGGATGCTTCAGATTCATATTGCATGGCGACGGAGATATCACCATACGATCCGTCGATATGGCATTCGAAGGGTATGGCCGACGAGGCTGCGGGAGATCTGGAAAAGGCGGAGATAGACTACGACAAAGCGGTACTCATGGACCTCGACAACCCCGATTATTGGATATCCAAATCGGTCATCCAAGAGAAGAGGGGGAACTATGCCGGGGCAATAGATTCTCTGAACAGGGTCATAGTGGAACATCCGGGAAATGTGTACGCACTGGTGAAAAAGGCGATCATCCTCGTGAAACTGGACAGATCTGCAGAGGCACTTTTCTTCATCGATCTGGCACTTAAGATAGATCCATCCGATCTGAAGATCATCATCATAAAGAAGGACGTCTACAAGCATCTCAAGGACTACGCAAAGGTCCTATCGATGTGCGAGGCCATAAGATTCATCGGTCCTATCGACGAAAGTGTGTTCATAGACATGTCCGATGCATTGGTGAATATGGGAAGGTACGGAGAGTCCATTTCAATCCTGGATGAAGCTGAGAGGTCCTATCCGGGATCTGTAACAATACTGACGAAGAGAATGGAGAACTATCGTCTTCAGGGCGATATCGAGCAGGAGATCGGTATCGGTAAGACGATTATCGACAAAGATCCGTACGATTCGGTCATAAAGACACAATTGGCCGATGCCTATGCCCGTGCAGGCGACAATGATTCCGCGACGAAGATATACGACGAATTGCACGCTGAGAATCCGCAGGATTCTTCCATCACGGTGAAGAAGGCAAAGATAAGCTCGGATTCGGGGGATGAGAAAGACGCGATCTCAATGTTGGAAGAAGTGCTTAAGAACGATCCTGACAACTTCGATACCCTGATGGAATTGGCAGAGATAATCTCCGGTTCAGGTGACGAAAGAGGTGCGATGGTCTACCTGGACAGGGCCATCGAGGTCAAGCCCGAATCGTCGAAAGGATATCTGATCAAGGCACGGATGCTGATCGACTCGGGATATTATACAGAAGCGCAGAGCGTGCTCAGCGAGGCATTGCACTCGGTGCCTGAAGACGATCCCGAGATATGGGAGTGCATAGGCGAGACACAGGAGAGGATAGGTGATTTCAATCACGCCCTGATATCGTATGATGCCGCAACGAAAAAAGGGATAGTGTCCGCCGACATATACCGCAGCCGCGGAAGAGTTCAGGAGGCCCTTGGAATGAGAGATGCCGCGCTGAACAGCTATGCATTCGCCATAGTCAACGATCCGAGGGATGTCATCGCGATCGAAAGGACAGGGACGATACAGGCGGCTATCGGAAGGGAATCAGTCGCCATAAGGAATCTGGAGGATGCGATAGCATTGGATCCAACGTATTCACCGGCGTTCATCTCAAGGGCCCGAATCTACAAGACGCACAATGACACCGACGGCATAAGGAGATTGCTGGACATATATGAGCGGAACAGCAACGTCGATCAGCAGGTCGTTTCCGAATTGAACACGTTCCTATGCGATTCCGATGTGATTTGTGACGATGGACGGATCAAAGAGTCCGAGAATACAGAACAGGAAACGAAAGTGACCGACGATTCACTGCAAAGCTATGCCTGCGGGCTGCTCAAAAACGCATACGAAACCGGATTCGCATTGGATGACGAGATGCTGATAAAGAGAACAGGAATACCATCCGGGATATCGTCGGAGGTGCTGAGCTACATAGCCGACATAAGAGAGTACGGTGATATCGTCGTCGGTTCCCGTGAGTTCAAGAGATTGGAAGCTCTATCCAACAATGTGATCGTAAGGGAAAATCTCGAGGATATCGAATCGGATGTTCTGATATCCATACCATCAGCCTACATCTCATCGGGTGCGAAGGACATAGAAGAAGCGAAGACGCTGATCGCGTACGTTTACAAGGTGCTGATGGAGGATATAGAACCGAAGATATTCGCAGACGAGATAGGCAGAGCGGTCGATGAGATGCGGACGGGATCAGGGGATGTGTCCGTTTTCTCCCTGATGAAAAGATTCGGTCTCGGGGTCTATTCCGCAAAAACAGTAAAATTACTGGTGACGAAAGAATCAGGTTCAATATCTGTTCATATCTGATTTCATGAATTCACGCATCAGACATGTGGCGTAATTTCCTTTGGGAAGTGAAAATGCCATGGAGTAGCCGTCGTCATGTAAGTTATAGGACACATCGTTCAGCGGGCATAGGATCTCTCTTCTGCTGCCTTTGGAGCTGCAGTGTGTCAGCCCCGGAACGATGAAGTCCTTCTCCTCAAGTTTTTCACTCTGGATTATCGATCTCTCGATCTCGCCCATCTCCCCCTCTGCGAATACGCTGTCCACTCCGTAAAGGGTTATGGATATGAACGCTTTTCCTGTGCTGACCTGTTTCGTGACAAGATCGATGTTCCGCGTCGTTGTAACTATGGGATTCTCATGTGCCGGGATCCTGTCTGAATTCAGAGGGATCACTATGTCGCCCTCGATCGGACGGTTGAGAGGTATCTCGCGTCTCATCCTTTCACTTAGCATCAGGTTGAAGAGATATGACTGGTAGGCATGGGTGAACATCATCTGAAGGTTGGTCGGCATCTCATTTATCGCCCCGATGTAGTCGCCGGGTTTTCGTATAAGATGTTCTGCCAATGTTTTTTCGAATCCCATCGTCTTTGGCATATCCTGGATGACCGACGAGTAATCTTCGTTGCACTCAGCAAGCATACTTCTTGCTTTCATCACATCTTCTCCTTCGAATTCGGAAGGTGCCGAAAGATAGATCTCCACAGCTTTTCTGATATCACCGCGGACGATCATCTCACCGACCTTGTGTGTGATCGGTCTTGACGTACCGAATCTTTGGACGCCGAAGTAATTGGGGAACCCGCCGGTCTCTTTTATAACGGAGATGATCTGGTCCAATGATTTTCCAACCTTGTCGATGGGGATATCGGGCTCTTTCACTCTGATGTCGAATTCATTGCCGATGAGGTCTCCGATCTTTATACTGCGGCCGGCGGTATATGCATTCTCAAATCTCAGATCTTTCAATTCGACCGTCGACAGTCTGTCCGGCGGACATTCGAAGGACATGAGTTGTGTCGTGACGGCTCTTTTATCCTTTGTTCCCGCAAAGCAGACCTTTTCCCTCGAGATATTCAATGTCCTGGCGAGAAGCCTCACGAGTCTGTTGGTCTCCCAATTGGTGCTTGTGACGTCCGCGATCGTAAAACGGCCGTCCTTTTTCTCAGGAGGACGATCGGAGATCTCCCGTACAACGAAGTCCTCAGGCAATGTTTTGAGACGTCCGCCGGTGCCATCGGTCGTGCTCAGGTAATAGAGCATCCCGACGTCTGCTTCGGCGGTCCTGCAGTCGCGATACCGCATGATGACCCTATGCTTTGACGGTCGAGAAGTACTCTGCGATCGAGGTGGCCGCTTTCTTTATTGCGTCCTCGGGCTTTCCTTTGATCGTTTGGACGATGAGTACGGGCTGTTCCAGTTCAGGATGCTTGTCGACATATCTCACTATCTTGACGTTTTTATCGGCGTTAAGCCTGTCCAAAAGAGGAGTTATCAAAGTCGTATCCGTATCTTTGATCTTTATCGTGATAGAATCGCTCGTTTTCTCGACAAGGTGAAGTTCCATGTTCCCTTGTATATCGTCCTTCCTATAAATCTTTCCCACGGGCGCGCGTCTACAGCCCATCGGAATCATGAGATTGCAAATCGTACATTTCCAATATCTCTCCGACACTCGTTGACTGTTCGGGTCCTTTGTCAGTCCTCACCCTCCCAGTGTATCTTGGGAACCTTATGCCGATGCCGGCATCTTCCTTTATTATGCCGATTGCGGCTGTATGGATCGGACTTATGCTGATCTCGGCACCGACCACTTCAAGGACGATTGCAGGTTCGAACCATACATCAGGGATCATCTTAGCACTCACGTGTTGCGGTTTCGATTCTGATCTGTACCTGTCCAGCAATTCGGGCATCTTCTCGAGGAACGCATCATCGAAACCCGTGCCCAATTTGCATACGGTCTCATACGCACCGGATTCGGAATTAAAGGAAGCCATCAGCAGGGCTCCGTATTTTCCGGCACGTTTTCCCATACCGTAGAATGCACCGACCACCACGAGATCGAACGAATCGGTGAGGTCCGAGCAATAGTCTTTCTTGTATTTGATCCAGAGGAAACCTCTGGATCCCGCACGATACACTGATGTGTCAGATATCGATTTCGCCATTATTCCTTCGCATCTCGATGCGATGGCTTCGTCGAAGAAGACCTCTCCTTCTTTCACCGACCTTATTATCCTCATCGTCGACATCTGGATATTTTCAGCAATATCGAAGGATTTCGAGAGCAGATCCCTTCTTTCGATGTAAGGTCTGAGCGTCATATCGTTTCCGTTCAGATACAGCAGATCGAACATGAAGATCCTGACGGATATTTCCTTTACGGCACTCTTCATATCGTGTTTTCGTCTTCTATGCGTGACTGTTTGGAACGGCTGCATGAATCCGGTATCAGGATCTATAGCAACGCATTCCCCTTCGATGATGGCATCCTTTCCGTTGAAATGTTCTCTCAGCGATTTCGCTATATCCGGAAAGTTCGCCGTGAGATTTTCAAGTCTTCTCGAGTACAATTTCACGGAATCTCCGCTTATGTGCGCCTGTATCCTGATCCCGTCGTACTTGTATTCCATTGCACATTCGCCGCCCATTCTCTCGATGACCTCGCCGATCGACGGGAGTCTTTCGGCGAGCATCACCTTTATGGGGTTGCCGACGGTGACACGTATTCCGAGGATACCGTCCATTCCGTCTTTTGCCAAGGTCTCGGCGACAAGACCCAGGTCGCAGGTTATATTGAACGCCCTTTCGATATCGGGTCTTGATTCCTTGTCGGCAAAGGTCTGTGCCAGAGCATCCAATATCGTCATAGATGCCGCACCGACCCTCATTCTGCCGGTTACGATCCTGCAGAGATACCTGGCCTCTATGGGTTCGGAGTTGTGCAGCATGTTCGCGAGATACTTCATCTTTCGGTCCTGTGAATCCCTTCCCTCGGCGGTCTCTATCGCAGTGAGATTCGCAATGACACGGTTCAGTGTAAGCGGTTCGGAATCGAGAGTGGTCTGTTTTTTTCCGGTGATGAGCGTTTCCGCGACGGTTCCCGGATCGCCTCCCCTGAGCCAAAGTTTCTCAACCTTTGAATATGGTGTTCCAGAAGTGAAAGATATGGCACGTAGGACGAGTTTGTCCGCCATTCCCAATTCTTGCTGATAAAAGTCAGGATGAAGTTTCCCTTGCGAAAGGTAGATGATGTTACGGAGATCCTTCGGCGGTATGTTCCTGAAGAAATCCGATAGAATGTCCGTCATTTCCAGGCGGCTGCCCGTTGATTCCAGTCTATCGAACATCACAGCAATGTCGGAGAACCTCATGTGCGGATTATACGTATAGTTTCATATAACCATTTTCGATTCGAAAGTACTTCATACACAAGCGAAGCATCGTAGTGAGTTCTGGTTTGACGATTTATATCACGGGAACAGTCTAAGATTGTCCAGGTAAATGTTATATATGGAAGATCAACGCCCATTCGTCGACTGAAGAAGACAAGGAATGAGTAAATTGCTAGGAATAGAAGATCCCTGGGTGTTCGGCGGATATGTGATTGCCATAGGTTCGACGTTTTTGTGCTGTGTGTACGGATGGAGACATCGCAATGAGGATGGTGAATGAATGGTCAACATGGTCACATTTGGTGTGATCACGTCCATCTTCCTCGCGGCAACATTCTATCTGGGATGGTGCGGCTACAAAGGTACCAGGGACAACAGCGAGTTCCTGTTGGGGCGCAATAAGACAAGTCCCGTGATCATCGCGTTATCCTATGGGGCCACATTCGTCAGTGCTTCGGCGATAGTGGGCTTCGGGGGGATGTCGGCAAAGTACGGGCTGTCGATGATATGGCTGACCGTCCTTTGCATCGTGGTCGGAACACTGATAGCGTTCATGGTGTTCGGCAAACGTATGAGAAGGATAGGCAAGGAGATGGGAGCATTCACTTTCTCCGACTTCCTGGGAAAGAGATTCAGATCGCCCGGGATCAGAACGGTATCGGCTTTGATAATCATCATCGGAATGCCGATATATTGCGCAGCCGTGTTGTTGGGAGGTGCGAATTTCGTTACCGCAACGACGGGGATCAACAAAGACATGGTCCTTCTGGGTCTTTCTCTGATAGTTGCGTTGTATGTCACGTACGGAGGTGTGATCGCTGTCATGTACAACGATGCGTTGCAGGCCACGATAATGTTCGTCGGCATGATCATCATAAGCGTATTCACCTTCTACGAGTTGGGTGGAGTGGTGGATGCGAATACGGCATTGGGCATGCTGTGGGATGCAAAGATAGCGTCCGGTGACGAGGTCATGCAGGCACTGGCAGCGAACGGAATGACAGGATGGGCTTCATTTCCCGAATTCGGTTCGAACGTCTGGATGACCGTGGTCACGACATTGTTACTGGGGGTGGGTATAGGCGCTCTTGCGCAGCCGCAGCTCGCTGTGAGGTTCATGTCCGCGAAGGATGAGAAGACCCTGAACAGGTCACTGGGCATCGGTGCCGTGTTCATTCTTGTGATCCTCGGTTCGGCTTTCACATTCGGTGCTCTGAGTAATGTTTACTTCGCAGATCAGCACGGCGGTCTGGCTGCGATAGAGTACATCCCCAACGTGGATATGATAATACCTACATTCGTCAACGAACTGTTCGTCAACGTCACGTTCGGAGACATATTCATATCGATATTCATGCTGGCGATCCTCTGTGCCTCGATCTCCACCATGTCCGCCTTGCTGCATACGATGGGGGTATCGGTCGGATACGATCTCTGGTCAAGGATCAGAAAAGAGAGTTTGACAGTCGGATCTGATATGGTCAGGTCCATGAGGTCCAACAGGATAAGCACACTTGTCATGATGATAGCGGTGGTCATAGTTGCGTATTGCATGCCGTCGAACATAATTGCGAAGGCGACAACGATATTCATGGGGTTGACGGCTGCGACGTTGCTTTCCGCGTATGCACACGGTCTTTTCAGTAAGAGGCCGAACACGACTGCCGCGAAGTGCAGCATCGTCGTAGGTGCTTTGACTTGGACGTTATGGGCATTCTTTGTGGAATACAGCACATCGAAACTCGGATTGTGCAGAATGATATTCGGTGTGGATTCATTGACATCCGGTATATTGGGATATGTTGATCCGCTGGTGGTAGCACTGCCGTTATCAGCGATAACGCTGATAGCGGTATGCTTGCTTAGACCGACAGAAGAAACGACCGGAGTTGGACTCACTCAAGAAGTTTAGAATTCTTTCAGAAATCCCCCAGATTCCTTTGGTTCAGCTCCGCAGAGGAATTCGGTCTTTTTTCCATTTCGGAATTGAGTCTGTCGAGACGAGATCTCATCTGTTCCTCTTTCCTGTTGTTGGAGTTCTCAAAGACCTCGTCTCTCGTCCCTTTTGCGATGAGAACGTAGACCTCGCCATCATTCTTCCTGCCTGTGCGTCCTCTCCTCTGGATCGTGCGTATTTCGGAAGGGACCGGTTCGTAGAATATGACCACATCCGTGCTTGATATGTCCAACCCTTCTTCTCCGACCGATGTCGAGACTATGACGTTGAATGTGCCGTCCTTGAAACGGTCAAGTAATTCTATCTGTTCTTTCTGTTTCAGACCGCCCTTCGACTGTCCGATCAATTTTCCTACACGGACGCCCTCGATCTTCGATAATTTCTCGACAAGGAGGTCACAGGTATCGCGATACTGGGAGAACACGATGACACGCGTGTCCTTTCCGGAATTCAATTCCTTGCTCACAATGCTCATCACACGGGATATCTTGGGATGTTCGACTTTGGTATAGGACAATATTCTGCCGATCTCCTTGTATTCCTTGGAGGCGGTAATCTCCTTGGCACCCTTTCCGCCCTTCTCCTTTCCCGCTTCTGCTTCTAGTTTCTGGAGGTAGGATCTGAGAGAACTCACACCCTGTGTTTCAGCGAGACCTATGGCGTGGAACACTTTCACACAAATGGACTGGATGCTAAGGCCTCGGAAGACGAAAGCTGATTTCTCGCCGTTGGCCAATCTCTTATGCAGGGTGTTTCCAATAACCAACAGATGCTTGGTGGATGCCGGCCAATTAGGATCCATCAGTCGCATCTGCACCAATTCGTTGACATACTTGTCCGCAAGGTCCCTCAGAAGGGTGATTATCCTGACGAGATCCTCCGGCATATTGACGATGACGTTGTTAGTGAAGATTTCGTGAATGTACGGAGAAACGTCCGGGTCCGTCTCCTCCCTCACCTCGATCCTTTTGAGCGATAGATTGTCGCAGATCTCCTCGATCTTTTTGGAATTGCTGCCGGGAGAAGCGGTCATTCCCAAGGACAGACCGGATCTGTAATTGTCTGATATGGTCACATACGAATAATTTCCGATGCCGCGATGTGCCTCATCGTAGATTATCAGTCCGATGTTGTTCAGGTCATAACGTCCTTTTTCGAGATCGTTCGCAATCGCCTGCGGTGTCGATACGATGATGTCGTAACTATCGAACATCTTCGCTCTTTTTGCGGGGATCATGTTTCCGTTCATCACACCCACCGATGTATCTCTCAGAAGGGACGAGAACGTCACGGAGTGCTGTTCCACCAGCGGTTTCGTGGGAGCGAGTATGAGGATCTTTTTACCTCTTTCCAGAATATTTACCGATACGAGCAATGCGATGACGGTTTTCCCGAGTCCCGTAGGAAGGACCAGCAACGTATTGTCCTCGAGACAACTCTTGGCCATGCTGACCTGGTACACTCGTTCCTCTATTCGATCCGGAACGATCCTCGGATGTGATATGAACTTGGTCATCGGGATGAACCAATGAAGAAAGGATAATAAAAGGGTTGAGGGGAGAGTACCTCGAAAATGATTATTGGCATCCTCCGCCACAGGAGGAACAGCCCTTCACGTTGGGGTCGCGGATGGTGAGCCCCTCGCCGAAGTTGGGATCGTTGATGTATTCGATCTCACACGGATCAAGCATATCCTTCGTCTCATCATCGTAGAAGAAGGCAAATCCTTCTCTCTGTAAGACATTGTCGCCTTCTGCAGCCTTCTCCTGGAAAGTCATTCCGAATTGAGGTCCGGAACACGCAGTGCCCGAAAAATAGATCTTGACACCGTATCCGACCTTCTTCTGCTTTTCGAGCAGATTATTGATGAAACTGTCAACGCCTTCTTTGATTTCCACCATAATATCACATTGGGAACACAGAAAACAATATTTAAACCAATCCGATGAATATCTCACGATACTGAAGTTATTCGTCGAAGATTTCTTTGTATTTTCTGAATGCGTATGACTGTGAACGGGTCATTGCCATGTACGAACCGATCATCATCGACTCCAGTATCTCATCCTTCGATGCTCCTGCGGCGATGGCATGTTTCATCTGGACATCGATGCAGTGTTCTCCGCCTATGGACGTTGCTGCTGACACCGCGCATAGATATGCCGTCTTCCTTTCGAGTTTTTGATCCTTTCCCTCCAGTACGGCTCTTCCGAGATTGGCTGCAGGAATGAAGAGGTCAGGTTTCTCGGACAATACCTGGTTCACAAGTGGAATGAATCCGTATTCCTTTTTGATGCTCTCCAGTATTCTATCGGTGATCTCAATGTCCGTCGGTTGTCTTTCGCACATATCGGAGCAGATATGCTGATAGGTTATCAAAATGATGATTATATTAACCGTAACTTCCAACGTATAAGTCGGGAGACATCGGTCGACAAATCTGATGACAAAAGATTTCGGTCAGAACGATAAAAGCAGTGCAGATACAACTTTGAAGGAGTCCTTCAGACTTGTGGGGAAACAATACGGGTACGATAACGTAGATGCAGAATTTGTGGCATTCAAGGAATTCAAGGTTAAATGGCAGAGGTCCTGCGGATGGGCGGATTTCCAAGTATCTGACTATCTGGTGGATGCTCCCCGGGAAGTGATCGAGGGTTTGGCGAGGACACTCATGTCCAAAATCGCCGGTTCGGAGCAGATACCGTACTCAGATGATATGTGTCAATGGGTCAAATCCAACGAGTTTGTGAAGTTAAAACAACCAATCTACGTCAGAAGAAGCAGGGATCTTGCAAAGACACACGAAGGCAGGGTCAGGGATCTCGATGAAGCCTTCCAAAGATTGAAGGTTCTCGGACTTGTGGAAGATGATATTCAGATGTTCATGACGTGGACCAAGGAGCCGAATATGAAAAAGGCGGGTCGTTTCTCCGTTCTGATGAGGGTGTTGGTGATTTCGTCGGTCCTCGACACGGAGGAGATTCCAGAATTCGTTCTCGACTATGTGCTGTATCACGAATACATGCAGATGATGCAGGGTCTGAGATTCTTCGGAAGGGAATGTGATTGTGATCCGGTGGAATCGGAGAGTCTGTATCCAAGGTCAAAGGAGGCAGAGGACTGGTTGGAAAGGATGTGTCTATACCTTTGATATAAATAATCGGGAAGCACTAGGGAAACGAGGTGATTTCATAGAGGGAAAGAAGTATTCTTTCATTGTGTTGATCGCATTGGCTGCAATCATGGCGATATCGTATGTGGTCATATACGTGCAGGCCGGGTTGGACGACACAGGTGCGTTTTCGTCTCTTTGGTACATACTGTTCACCGGTGTTTTGTATGCCGCAGCCGTGATCACAATGCCAGAATTCGGAAAGATAGGATGGTACATTTACCTTCTGGCACTTGTGTTCACTGTAATATGCGAACTGATAAGTTTCACTTTGCGGGACCTGCCGATAATCTTCATGACACTTTTCATCATACTGTTTCTGCTTGATGATGAGGTCAAAGAGGCATTCGGTGTCAAATTCAAAGTTCAGCTGTGATCCTATCAGAAACAAGCCGGAGGGCCATTCCGCATACACGCGGGATAAGTGTCCCCCGGCGATAACACGCTTTTTCATCGTCCGCCGATGACGGCGGCCTCGAAGCACTGACCCCGCCGGGGGTATGTATCGGATCCTACGTTGGCTTCCGGTCACGGCACGCGATGACTCATCGCAGCTACCGCAAGGTCCCAATTAAGGGATAGGACCTCTGTGCGCCGAACCGTACCGAGGATGTTCATAGATCGCATCCATGTGTCGGTCAGGCAACGTACACTGTGTCTTACTCCATATAAAACTGTTTGTGCCGACACAAGATTATATCATGCCATAGCGGGATACGTGGACGATGAAGGGGTTTTTCCATCCGTATTCCGTCGCGGTCATAGGCGCATCCGCCGACGCGTCGAAGGTGGGCGGTATGATCCTCAGGAACCTGATATCCTCCGGTTACAGCGGTGATGTGTATCCCGTCAACATAAAAGGGGGAACGATACAGGGTCTGCAGGCCTACACTTCAGTGGACCTGATCAAGAAAGGGGTGGATCTGGCCGTCATATCGTTGAAACCCCAATTTGTGCTCGGCGAGATCGATAAACTGGGAAAGAAGGGCACGAGGAACGTCATAATAATCACTGCTGGTTTCAAGGAAGAGGGCACGCAGGGCCGTGAGATGGAGAACAGTATCCTGGAGACTGCGAAAAAATATGGCATGCGGGTGATAGGTCCGAATTGTTTCGGTATCATGGATACATCTGAAAATTTGAACACCACTTTCTCGTCGTTGTTTCCGATAAGGGGGAATATGGCGCTCATATCGCAGTCCGGGGCCGTAGGGGCGACAATGCTCGATTGGTCGTTGCAATCCAATATCGGGATCTCCAAATTCGTGTCATTGGGAAATAAGATGGATGTCACAGAATCCGAATTATTGGCCTACCTGAAGGACGATACCGCAACAAAGGTCATCGGATTGTACTCGGAGAGCATCTCGGACGGAAGCGCGTTCGTAAGATCGGCCGAGGCATTGAAGGGGAAGAAACCGATGGTGATCCTGAAGGCCGGCAGGACCAGTGCGGGTTCCAAAGCCGCATCGTCGCACACCGGAGCATTGGCAGGTGTCGATTCGGTCTATGACATATTGTTCAGGAAACTGAACATCGTACGGGTCAATGATCTGGACGAATTTTTCGATGCGTTGTCGGTTTTCTCACTCTGCGACGAGATGAAAAACGACGGCATAGTAATCGTATCAAATGCCGGCGGTCTCGGGGTCATGGCCGCAGACGCGTGTGCCAGTAATAGATATATCAGCGTGGCTGAACTTTCCAGGGGGACCATAGAACGCATAAGGGATGAGATTCCCACAGCGGCATCTGTGGCGAACCCCATAGACCTCAGGGGAGACGCGAAGAGCGATTACTTCGGAAAAGCGATCAGGATAGCTTCAGAAGATCCGAGGGTCGGCGGGATCGTCGTTCTCTCATCGCCGCTTGATACCATCGACCTGGATTCCGTGGCTGACACCCTGATCGACATAAAGGGGTCGGTCGGGGTGCCGATCGTTGTATCCTTTGCAGGCGGTGCCGTCTGCGAAAGGGCGGCGTCTGTTCTCAGGAGTAAAGGCATACCGACGTTCTCCAGTCCGGAGAGGGCGGTCGGCGCACTCGGATTCCTGAGAGCATATGGAGTGAATTCCGGAAACAGCAGGACGCCGTTGAGATTGCCCACTGATTCCGGACGGGACGTCGTTCTGCAGATCGGGGAGATCGCAAGATCAGAAGGCAGAGTCTCGCTTTCAGAAGAGGAGGGGAAAAGGATACTCTCCGCGTACGGGATCCCTGTGCCAGAAGAGATGACGGCAACGATATCTACTGAAGCGGTGGAGGCAGCGGAGAAGATCGGATATCCGGTCGTCATGAAGGTCATATCAGCGGATATACAGCACAAAACGGATGTCGGCGGTGTAATAGTCGGGGTCAGGGATGCGAAAGGTGTGAAGGATGCCTACGAAAGCATAATGACGAGATGCAAGATTGCCGTTCCGAACGCAAAGATAGACGGTGTCACGATCCAGAAGATGGCGGCGGGTCAGGAGGTGATCCTGTCCATGGTCAGGGACAAGCAGTTCGGTCCCGTGATCTCTTTCGGATTGGGCGGCATCTATGTCGAGATCATGGGCGAGATCTCCCAGGCGCTGTTACCGATGAGCGAGGAGGATCTACGCGACATGATGACGTCGACGAAGGCATACCGTATGCTTTCTGGCGCCAGAGGAAAACCCCCCGCGGACATCGAATCACTGAGGAACGTGATCCTAAGATTGATAAAGATCGCCATGGAGAACGAAGAGATATATGAACTTGAAATCAATCCAGTTATGGTAGGGAAGAAGGACGAGGGAAGTTGGGCAGTAGATGCGTTGACGACATTGAGGTGGAGAAAATGAGGAATGTGTATTTGGTATCGGTTGGGAATAGGTCGGGCAAATCCGTTCTGTCCCTGGGTTTGGCCCTGAATTACCCCGGGAAGGCGGGTTTCTACAAACCGTTCCGCGAGAGCCTGGTGACAAGGGACGGGCATCCCTTGGATCAGGATGCCGTTCTGATGGCAAAGGTCCTTAATCTTGCGGACAGGGAGAAACTCTCTCCCTTCGTGTACGACATATTCGAACCCATATCGATGGAGGATGTCGTCAGGGGCTACAATGATGTCTGTCGCGACAGGGATTTCATGGTGATAGAAGGAAGCAGGGATTTCGCCAACGGATGTTCACACGACATCTCCCATTTCGATATCGCCAAAGAACTGAAGGCGCCGATCGTCCTGGTATCATCCACTTCCCACCAGTCCATAGATTCGATATTCATGTTCAGAGAGATCTGCGAGCAGAAAGGGCTGGAGATGAAGGGCGTAGTGCTCAACAGATGCGAAGGCAGTAAGGAGAAGGATTTCCTTATCGGGAGGGGGATCAATGTCATCGGGGAGATACCGAACATTCCGGAGCTGAGGACGTTCCATGTCTTTGAGATCACCGAGAATATCCGATCGGAGGTGATAGCCGGCGCATCGGGGATGGACAACGTGGTCGAGGATGTGATCGTCGGTGCGATGTCGCCGCAGGTCGCGATAAGGTATATGAGGCGTTCCAAGGCGAAGGCGGTGATCACGGGCGGAGACAGGACGGAGATCCAGTTGGCGGCGTTATCTACGAGTACATCGTGCATCATCGTCACGGGCGGTATCGTACCTTCGAGGATGGTGACATCGCGTGCCGACGAGCTCGGTGTTCCGATAATAATGACAGAGGAGGATACGCTGTCGGCTGCAGAGTTGGTCGAGCACCTGATAGCGCGCATCGATCCGCGTGACACGGAAAAGATAGATCTTATCGTCAAAAATGTAAGAAAGGGAATAGATCTGGACGAGGTGTGGTGATCATTCGTCCTTTATGATCTCACGGGGGGCATCGGCAAAGTACACTAAGGAGTATGCCTCCATGAAGTGCAGGTTTCCGGGAAGGATGAGGGAGAAAAGCGGTTTTCCGAGGTCCTTCTTCAGAAGATCTCTCGGATATCCTGCGGTGATCCTTTCCTCGGTCGAACCTATCTGTGACGCAACACAAAGCAATGTATCGTCCTCGATGAGTCCCATCTTCCATTTTTTCTCGCCTTCCATCAGCCATTCTATCGCCTGATTGGCGGTCATATATCTCTGTTCGTCGGCATGGATGTCCAGAAGGATCAGCGTGTGGAGACCTCTTCGTTTGTTGTCGAGGATGTTGTCGTACGGTGATTGCGGCTGATACTCGTCCTCGATGAACGGGAGCGTTACGGTCCGGCCGAACTTGTAAGGCTGAAGTCCTGTGGATGTGGGGCAGGCCGAGAATATGGATATTCCATGGAACAGACGTACCGGGATCCCCTCCTCTTTTGCCTGGATCCTGAGATCGACATGTGTCGTAGCGGCCATCGTGTCGCCAGCCGTGATGAAACCGACCCTCATGGTCCTCGCGTCGTTGATTATATCCTCCCCTTCCTCGACCTGTGCCCTGTGAAGCACATTGATCTGTTTACCGATCTGTTTCTCCAGATCACCGACGTTCGTTCCTATGAGTGTGGATGTGTAGAATTCTGCATAGATCCTATCGCATGATCTGAGCGCTTCCAATGCTCTGACGGTCATTCCGTCCACACCGCTCAGTCCGAGGCCGACAAAGATGAGTTCAGATGTCATCGTGGACGCAATAGCAGGAGTTCCTTTAAAAAAATATCCGTTCCGTCCGCATGGATTCAATTTAATAGCGATTCAGGCAATCCGGTAGTATGGTACGATGTATCCGTGTCCCCAAGGAGGACGGCAATTCTGTAAGGATGAGACTGAAGAGGGAAAACGTCCTGAATCGTGATGTTAGGATACAGGCGAAGGATGATTTCCTCATGATACCCATCCTCGCCGAATCGTTCGGTGACTATCCTGTGGAAGATGTCGACCTGGAGGTCATAGAACGTAAAGAGACGGATTATCGTGCTTTTCTGCCGGAGAGATTGCGTACGATCCTTCCCAATTCATACGATAACATCGGCGATATAACCATAATCAAACTCGTCGACGAACTCCTGCCGTTCAAAAACGAGATCGGAGAGGCGTTGATGAGGGTCTCCGTCAATACCAGGGCCGTATTGTTGGATTCGGGTGTCAAAGGGGAGATGAGGATCCGCGATCTCGAATTGATCGCAGGGGAAGGGCCTACGGAAACTATGCACAGGGAGTCAGGGGTGACGATGCTGACTGACCCTGCGAAGGTGTATTTCAATCCCAGATTGGCAACGGAAAGGGAGAGGGTCGCATCTTTGGTGAAGGACGACGAAGTGATCATTGATATGTTCGCGGGCGTTGCGCCATTCCCGTTGGTGATATGCAGGTACGCGAATCCGAAGGCGGTCTATGCCATAGATCTCAATCACGAGGCGGTCGAGTACATGAAACGCAATATCGCAATGAATCATGTGAAGAACATCGTTCCGATAGAAGGGGATGCCAGAGATGAAATACGGAAGCTTCCCGATGCAGATCGTGTAATAATGAATCTGCCGCATATGGCAGAGCAGTACCTTCCGGATGCTCTCGGAAGGACGAGAAAGGGAGGGATGGTGCACATGCACAGGATCATGGAACGCGAGACCTCTGATGATGAGTGCGACAGCATGATACTGGACATGAGGTCGAGGGGATTGGAATGTATCCTGTCCGAGAAGAGAGAGTTGAAGACATATTCCCCCTCTGCGAGCGTCTATGTCCTGGATATCATCAGAGGATGATCATTTCTTCAAGCTATCGAGCGTGATCCCCGTCTGTCCCTGATAGTTTCCACTCCTTTTCGAATAGCTCTTATCGCTGCATGAGGTAAGCGTTTCGAAAACTATCTGGCAGAACCTTTCGTTTATGGGTATCTCTATAGGATCATCCGTGGCATTGAAGGCTCCTAAGGTGAGTGTTCCCTCGAAACCCGCGTCGATATTCCCGAATGATGCCATGACCCCTTTTCTGATCCACGATGTCCTCAGCCAGAGCTGAGCGCAGACATCGTCGGTCATCTTTATCCTTTCGACCGTGGAGACATAGAAAACCGTCCTCGGAGGCACGGTCACGACCCCTTCCCTGTGGACGATGTCGCTGCTCCTCACGGATATCTCTGCGATGCGAAGGTCGTAACCGTTGGGTGTCAGGCCTTTCTCATCGAAGTCCGATATCCCGAGAAGGCCGGTCATAAGGCTCTCCATGATGTCTTTGTCTGAAAGGATGCTCATGGCCATTGAATCGGTGGTTTCTGATAAAAAGTATCCGTTCAGAACATATCATAGGAGCCAGAACGTTTCGCGCTTTTCTCGAAGAACGAGAAGAGGATCACCGAGAGGACGGCATAGAGCAATCCGAGCACGGCCATCATGGATATTGGTTCCCAGAGCGCGGAGATGGTACTTCCGTCAACGGCGCCCCTTGTGGCGTCCACCGCGTATGTCAGCGGCAAACAATACGAGACCGTTCGCAACCATTCCGGAAGATAAGACAGGGGGAAGTTCACACCGCAAAGCACCAGTCCCAAGTACGAGAACACATTCGCTATTATGGCGGACGTTCTGAGACGTAGACCTATGCCACCGATCGCCATACCCATTCCTGCCAGGGACAGTACGGTGAGGATGATGACCACGACGATCGACGGATAATTCGCAGAGGCGAAGCTCACTCCGAATATCAGTGTGGCATAGCACAGTGACACACCGACGGCAAGGAATCCCGACAGTACGTTGAATATCGCCATTCCGAAGAATATGCTGAAAAGACTCGATGGTGTCGACATCAACGTCGGCAGAGTGCCGACGTGTTTCTCTGTCCCTGGGATCTCAGACACCGAGTATAGGGTCGTCATAGCGACAGACTGCACCGCGTTACCGATTACGACATACTCCACGGTCACACTGGAGTCTATGCTATCTACCATCAGGGCGAAGAACAGCATGGAGAAGAAGGATGTAAGAACTATCTGAAGCAGCCATAGCCAGACCGGTATCATGGAGAACTTGTTCCTCACGGAATTGATCATGGAGGAGATCACCGTCTGTCCGAACGTTATCTTCGCGGTCATGTCAATACCTTATAGCGGAACCCGTTTCACGGATGTTTCTCTCTACTGTCGCGAGCAAGCTTCTTGCGATCATGAAATATAGGATGGATATTGCAATCATGATCACCATATCGATCCAGACATTCATGCCTGTCATGCTTGTGTACCCTTCCACAGAAGCCAGTTTCATCGCATCTATCCCCCATGACGGTGCCAAGGCGTATGAGATGTACTGTGACCACCGCGGAAGTGCTGTTATGGGGATCATCGCACCGCACAGCACGTATATCGGATATTCCGCGATGCTCGTGAGAACGTAACTTCTCCTCGAGAACACGAATGCAGCGGAGAAGATGAGGCCGATCGATGCCAGGGACAGCAAAGTCAGGATCAGGGTCCCGAAGAACAGTAGCGGATTGACCATGGCTACACCGGTTCGGAACACCAATTCCGCGATAACGAAAACCAGCAGTGCGTTCACGAGTCCTATGAACGCATTCCAGATCGATCTTCCTACGATTATGTCTATGAGATGTGTCGGCGAAGAAAGCAGAGATTCCAACGTTCCGTTCACCCTGTCGTAGGAGATGGTGAAACTGGATGCGAACAGGGTGTTCGCCCACATCCCCAATACGCCACCGCCGAGGACGGCCTGGAGCACAACAGGGCCGGTGACATCCTGATAGATCATAAGTATGACGACGGTGAACAGGAAGGGGGAGATTATGCTGGGGATGATCCATTGCGGATCGGAAACGAACTGCGTCGCCTGTTGACGAAAGGACGCCCGGACCGCCTGAAAATTCATCTATTCACCGCCGGTGAGATGCAGATACGTGTCTTCGAGCGTGGGTTCATCGTACCCGATCGATCTGATGTCGGTATCCCTGAACTTCTCCTCAACATTGTTGAGTACGTCCTTTCCCTTCTCGGTATGTATGCTGGTCTCGTACCTTCCTGCGACCATCTCCGTCCTGACCCCTATCACGCCGTCCATATGTTCCACAGAGGACACGATCTGATAAGGGTCCTTGCCTGTGACCACACGGATCATCTCGGCGTCCGAAACGCTGTTCTTGAGTTCAGGGGCGGTTCCGTATCCGACGATCCTGCCTTTGGAGAGGATGACCATTCTGTCGCACAGTTCCTCGGCCTCGAACATGTAATGTGTCGTGAGTATTATCGTGGTCCCGTTGTCCGCGAGTCTTCTGACGAGTGCCCTTATCCCTCTCGAGATCTCCGGATCCAGACCGATGGTCGGTTCGTCGAGGTAAAGCACTTCGGGCCTGTTTATCAACGCCCTTGCGATATGGATCCTCTGTTTCATTCCGCGGGAATAGTTCTCCACTCTCACGTCCGCGGCTTCCGACAGACCCACCAAATCCAGTAGTTCGTCTATCAGCGAAGTTTGCTCTCTCTTCGTTATTCCGTAGAGATCGGCGAAATATTGCAGATTCTGCTTCCCGGTAAGCCTGTAGTAAAGGCCTCTCTCCCCTCCGGAGACCACATTGATCCTCATTCTGAGATTCCTTTCGTTCTTTCTCAGGGAGACATCCATTCCCAGAACGAAGGCTTTTCCGGAGGTCGGTAGAAGAAGGGTGCTGAGCATTTTGATGGTCGTCGTCTTTCCAGCACCGTTGGGTCCGAGCACACCGAATATCTCGCCTCTTTTCACATCGAACGAGATATCGTCCACGGCTGTTTTCTCCGTCCCCCTGGTCGATCTGAAGGTCCTGGTCAGATTCTCGACCCTGAT
>Ga0172377_10001335_pt1 | contig 24754 bp, 31 predicted proteins | sample Pumphouse3metaG_FD_119749 | JGI IMG/M metagenome (GOLD analysis project Ga0172377, IMG submission 119749) | Leachate microbial communities from a municipal landfill in Southern Ontario, Canada - Pumphouse #3 metaG | ecosystem: Engineered > Solid waste > Landfill > Unclassified | place: Canada... | reverse complement strand
CGAGGTGTAGTCCGTGTCTTGACTCTCTAAATGTACTAAGACTCTATTCCCATCGAACGTGATGCTCCCGTCCCCCGTCTGTTTTAACAATACAGGCTCCCCCTCATCTGCCATTGTCCATACAGCCGAGTACCCTTCTAAGTCTGTTGCATCGTTTATAAAAAACACTAATGACCGGGTGTCGCCTTTCCAAATGTCTGTATTTTGATTTTTTACGCTCATATTATTTCGTTTAACCCTATGCTATACATTTTACCAGCACTTATCCATGACCATGCATTCGATGATCCAACGATTGTTAATGAATTTCTACTTATTGTGTCTCCCAACCCTAACTGCCCGTAATAATTATACCCGGTAGTATATAATTCACCGGATCGTATTCCAAATGAATGATAATCCCCCGCTGCTATATTTCTCCATCCAGTCAATGACCCAACTTGCGTTACATCTATATTATTATTATTACTACCTTGCCCTAATTGTCCAAAAATACCATGCCCCCAAGAATACAACTTCCCCCCTCTGATCCCAATGCTATGGAAGTAGCCCGTTGAAATCTTTTCCCAGTCTGTCCAGCTTCCTATCTGAGTGGGAGTGTGTTTGCTGTACACATCTCCTGTACCTAATTGTCCTTGAATATTATATCCCCACGCATATAATTTACCTCCTCTGATACCTAACGAATGATGTGGCCCAACTGCAACTGCTTCCCAGTCTGTCCAGCTTCCTATCTGAGTGGGGGCAGCTTTATGATCATTAAAAGCTCCTGTACCTAATTGTCCTTGATTATTATATCCCCACGCATATAATTTACCTCCTCTGATACCTAACGAATGGTAATCTCCAGCTGCAACTGCTTCCCAGTCTGTCCAGCTTCCTATCTGAGTGGGGGCGGTTTTATTGTTTGTATCTCCTGTGCCTAACTGACTTTTATCATTATACCCCCACGCATATAATTTACCTCCTCTGATACCTAATGAATGATTTAGCCCAGCTGCAACTGCTTCCCAGTCTGTCCAGCTTCCTATCTGAGTGGGGGCGGTTTTATTGTTTGTATCTCCTGTGCCTAACTGATACCTGTTGTTCATGCCCCACCCATAAAGCTTTTGCACTCCAACATCATCTCCTATCCCAAAAGAGGTATTATCCCCTATTGAAATCATCTTCCATCTGATAGATAACAAGTTGCGGGTTGGAACACTTCTGGTACTATAATCCCCTAACCCCAACTGTCCCTCATTATTATACCCCCACGCATGTAGGTTTCCGATTTGTGGCCCGTAGTTTCTAAACTTGCCTAACCGGTATGGCTTTGTCTGTAGATTAATCAGACGAGCTGCCGCAGTAGCTCCTGAACAATAATATCCGTCTATCCAAAACGGGTTAATATTCCCATTCTCGAAAATATCCGAAATACTATAATGCTTTGGCAATCCAAATTCCTTTTTAAAATCACTTATCTTTATGTTTGTTATCCCTATCATGATTATGTTACAAAAAATGACATATCCCCGTCTTGGTGAATTTTAATAACAGGCTCATCGTTAGCATTCTTAAAAACAATATTGTTTCCGTCTATAACGATCGTGAACTTTTTTCCACCAGCATACAGCTCTACTTTCTCTGTTATAGTCCCTTTTATGTAAGCGTTACCAAACCATTTTTCAAAAGACCCTAATGTTTTTACCCCGTGATAATTCGGAGCTAATACTGGTTCGACAGTAGAATTATATTCCCCTAAATGTATAGGAATGAAAATCCCAAAGTGTTCGTTTTGGTAATAAAACGGATAATAAATGCCACTCCATATTCCCCCAGACCATTTTGGAATATTACCCGTACTTAATGTGCTTAAATCAATCTCGATATTTGTTTTTATCTTACTCATTTGAATCTATTATAATCCCTGAAAAATCTAAGCGTTTCAGTTTTAGTAAATAATTACATGTGATACTCCCTTGTACAGACACCTTATTCGTGATGACGATCTCTAACCGGTTACTTGCTATCCGGTTGTCAATATCAATATCTTGAGGCAATACTGTAGAAACCGCTCCGTTCAGCACGTTAACGATAGTACCCGAATGTGCCCGCAACCGCAAATCACTTATGCTGTGTATCCCAAACATGCCAGACTGATACACAGAAAAACTAAAATCCACGATACGTTTAGCCGCAAGCCTATAGTTAGAATTAGAATGGTTTCCGAACTCCATTTCTAACACTCCGTTATAGCTGCCTATCTGTAAGCTGCTTGACATTGTGACTACTCCTGTACCTTCCCACGAAATAGAAGAAATACGAGACCAATTTTCCTCCCCTGCTTCAATCGTTGCCTCTTGGATATATCCATTCTTTCGAGTCAAAAAACTTGTCGCAGTCGTAGTAGGGATATCCCCTATATACAACTTCCCTTTGATCCTCGTATCTGAATCTATTCTCACGCAGTGAACACTTTTGTTATAGTTGCTCTAAACTCGTTGTTTGCCGGCGGAGAGGAAAACGAGTATGTAACCTTATCGACCGTTGTGGCAGCCACCCCGCAGTGTACCTTCTCGTGTGTAGCATTGTCCCAAAGAACAGGTATCACATTCCTTGTCCCAAAATTATGCGTAACAGAAATACTCGTAGCAAGGCCATTTCCAATATTAGCCACATAAGAGGCCGCAACCAACATCCCTACCGTGTGAACGTGCAGCTTAGCTGGTGTTACTATAGTGGAGTCGTCTTCCCCCGCTGCTACTTGCTGTGATGTGGCGATCTTCGACATTCCTGAACGTGCCTCTGTCGCTGTGCGTGAGGCAAGCGATGACGGTGTGACGAATTTCTTCGTCTCTGAATCACCTTGCGTCTCGGCGTTCGTTGCGGCTACATATGACAAGCTTTTAGGTGTCAAAACCTTTTTCTCGTCTGACATAGCTTTTGCTTCGGCTTCTGTAGCAAGCTTTACCGTTCCAAGTTCCTCAGTAGTTGCCTCGTCTCTGTTGACCTCGAGGAAAATCCAATCGTCCGGGTCGGTAGTCGAGGCTGAATCTTTCTTAGCAATCAACACGTCGCCTATCTGTAAATTTACACCGTGTACCGTACCTACCTTGTTCACATACCAGTAGTCGGCCCTTTTTGAGTTAGACGGGAAGCTGCCCGTCGTAGGGTCAAACTCTCCCATCAGCACGCCTAAGCCTCCAACCAAGCTATCTACGTACTCCTTAACTGCTTTAGCAGATACTAAACTGTTATGTAGTGTGATGATAGCATTTAAATCAGTTATCACCGTGATTTCTTCTAACGAGCCCGATGAGCCTTTCAAATTCCCGACAACGATCATCGAACTCACGTCTTGAATCTTAGCAAACGTGATAGCTTTAGCCGCTATCTTTGCCGTTGTTACGTTCAAGTCTTTTATCTTCGCCGTAACAACTTCGCTGTCTTTTATCTCGTTAGACGTTATACCACTTGCTTTGACCCGTGCCCTTTTCTTGCCCTCGATAGTCGCTATCTCTATAGTGCTGTTATCAGGAATAAGCTTTACCGTAGCCGTCCCGTCACTTATAGTTACCTCAATAGCGTCATCTCCCTGAATATCTTGTATCAAGGATTCCACATCAGCCCAGGGATACCATTTTACTCCGTCTGAATAATACACCACGCCATTATAATCTACAAGCCCACCCCTCCAGGGAGATGGTAGGTTTTGTACCTCTTGCAGTTTTACGTTTATGAGTTCGGATGTTTTTCCGAAATCTAACGCTTCTGCCATTCTTGTTGCTGCCATAATTAATTTAATTCTATAAAACCTGTAAATAAATAAGACCAAGTAATCTTGATCATGTCTTCTCCTATATACTGAACCCCCGCAATACACATCGTCCCTTCTTCATCACGTATCGTGACGCTCGGACGTTTTCCCATCCCGTGCAGAATGACTTTCTCTCTTGTGTTAGTTACGGTGTATGTCTCATTTTTGTCTCCTCCTACTTTTAGTTGCGGGTCTAACTGTACCTTAGCGTCAAACCTGTTAAAAATTCTTCTCTTTTTTTTATACAGACTATCCGCTAAAACTAAATCATATTTTTCTTCGTGGACTAAATTACGTTTTAATTGCGTTACTCGCATCAGCGTGTTGCCTAAATCTCTGTCCATCACGTTAACACTGTCTCCTGCATTTATATCAGGCTTGCCTTTCATAAACAGAGGATCGATTTCTAACGTGTACTGAACGTATTGATGATTATATTTTTCAAGCCATTCCTTTGCTGTGTCGTATAGTTCTACTTCAGCGTCTTCGATATAACTTTCCGGCATCCTTATATCCAATAAGATGTATTCGTCTCCGGGTGTTACCTGAAACGCTTCTGTGTCTTCTGAAGGGATAGCTAATCCTCTCTCGTCTATGTATTGTTGTATCGTAAATCTTTTTGTCGTGTGATCGTATTTTGAAACAATGAACTCATACCCCGAAAGTTTTCCTGACGTGAATTTTACTTTTGGCGACACTTTGTTTATCAAATAAACAGTCCCAAATTCGTCTTTTTCGTTCAGGTCAAACATCTGATCGTCTTCAAACTCTAACAGCGAAGGCACATCAACCACCTCTCCTACTCTGTGTGGGTAAACATCCTCGAATATCATTACATGCTCCGATAACATCTCGGCTTCTGTCTCAATATAATCAACGCCTTGATACGAATACCACCCGAACGGCTCTTGTACTGCAAACACATACTTACCTTTTACATTCCACGCCTTTATGTCAACGTTACTCGCTGCTTCCATATCTGTCGTGATGACCGGCAACGGGTATTCTCCTGCAGGATATACCTCGCCGTAATCTGTCCATACTCCGCCTATCTCTAACTGTATCTGTACATAGCTTGCGTTCGTTGTGTAATAGACTTGATAGACCTCCGTCATTGGGTCGATAACGTCTATCTCGACAAAAATATCCGGTGTGTCTTCTATCACTTGTGCTGGCATACGCAGACGTGGACTGAAATTCCTATAATTGTCGCCTATGTTTTTACTGCTTCCGTAAGCATACAGCCTGCTTATAACATTACTCGATCCAGATGCTCCTCTCTCTAATGAGTACAACCCTTTCCCTTTTCCGAATTCAAAGCGTCCCTGAATCGTTGCCCCGATCGTTTTCTCTATCGTAATAGTGTTTCGACCTTGCGACCTTTCGATCTTAAACTCGTAATCAAATTCCTCGCAAATAGTCCTAAGAGCTTGATGACAACGCTGATCCGAGAAAGACAACGTTAAAACTAAATCCGAAGGGTCAACAACCTCTACGTCCCAAAAATCATATACCCTTTGCAGATTTTTTTCAAGCATGGCCGCAAAAGTCTCTATATTAGCTGTTAACGAGAACTCGTACGACATATGAATCCCAAGACTGTCAACGTCTAAAAAGACCACTTTCGATAAATCATAATACCAACTCTCAAAAACCACGTCATAAGAAAACATTTTGTTCCCCGTTTTCTTTACAAGAGGCTGCGTGTTGAGAAAATACCTACTGCCAAAAACATCCACATAGCTGCCTAACTCTAAGTCGATGTACTCTTTAGAGTCGAACATCACTCTTACCGTGTTCTCTCCCATCATCGCATGCGTGAGCTCCGATGTAGGCTTTAAGGCTACCGTAGCGACTACCCCGTCTTTATTTATATTCAACGTCCTCATTCTTCTGGCTCGTCTTCTATTACTCCTCCGTCTTCTGTCACAGCAACAACTCTCAAACGTAACGTGAATGACCAAATGTTATTAGATTCTTTGAATCTCTTAATAACTTTTACTTTGTCTTCTCTGTAAACGTCAAACTTTACAATATCTGCTGTGCTGAATTTTATTTCTAACGTCCTTGTCCCCGTCTGGTCGATAGCAGCAATAAATGTGTTAAATTTCTTTATCGCATCAATTGTTTTTGTGGCTTGAAGAAAACACTCTAATTTTATCGTTCTGTTTTCTAAGACCACATTCGATAAATCAACCTCCTCTCCGTCATCGTCTAACCAGTTATGCCTGTATCCTATCTTTCGTTCAGGCACGTCAAACAGTTCGTCTGAACTTTTCACGTAAATTCCGTAGGTCGTTAAAATATCTTCGTTGTCTAAAAGATACTCTACCCTCCATGTGCTTGCTCCAAATCCCGGCTGTTCAGACATATACTCTTTCGTTATTAGGTTTTTTCAATTCGTTGTAAATATTAGAAATATCTTTTGTGTTTATTTCTATTCTTCTTAAGACAGACAGCTGTTCTACTACCGTTGTTACTACTTGTGCATTTCCTATCCGTAGTGCATTTAACTGCCCAGCTATAATAGAAGCCGACTCTTGAGTGATCCCTTTCACCGCTCCAGCTAACTGATCAGCTGTTTCCTCTACTTCCGGGAAAAGAGACATACCCGTTATTCGCTCTAAGTAATCTAATCCTTCTATCCCTCCTTCGATAATCTTGTTCCAGAGTTGCTGCAACTCTAACATTTTATCTGCTGTAAGTCCTTCGTCCATCACGTCAGCAAAAGAATTGTAAAACTTTTCAATCTCCTCATCTAAGTATCGTAACTGAAAAACACTTAACATCGCTTTTCGCATCAGTGATTCAAAGTCATCTGCGAAGTCTTCTATGCTGCGCTTGCCTTGTGCAAACCCTTGCGCTATACTATCTGAAATAGCTTGTGCAGTAGTACCTGTTAAAAGTTCCTGAAAACGTTTCTGAGTTTGCTCTGCCTTGTCAATCAAAGCTAAATACCCTTCTAACATTTTTTCTAACAACTCCCGTTGATCGTCTGTCAGGTCGGGGCTAAGTAACAGTTGTTCTATCTCGTGAATAGCTTTTTTGTTTGTGTCTATGATCAACTTTATATCGTCCATGTCATATGACACCCTAAAAATATTTCTAAGGTCAATACTTAAATTAGGGTCTATTATTTCTAACGTCTTCCTGAATTGAGCTATCATGTTATTCAGCTCTCTACCTAACACGTTAAACGTTAGCCTGAACCCTATAAGTAATTTGCGCCCTACTGAATCTAATAGATCACTTGTCGTATCTAACGCTTTCGCCACTCCGTCAATCAGCCCTTGCATGTAGTTTCGATAGCGTTCCGAAACAGCCTTCTCAAATTCTTGAGCAACCTTTTGATGATCTTTGATCACTTTTGTAGCAGCTTCTATTCCTGTTGCTAATGCTTGCAGTATCCCTCCTAACACGTCTCCAGAAGCTATACGTACTGTGATCTCTAACATATTTCCTACTGCGCTTACCGCATCTGCTAATTCTTCGTTGATCTCTTTCAGTGTGCCTGACATCTGTCTTAACGCTCCTGCAACCTGGTTGTAAGTATCTAACTTAACACTATTCTCGATCTCTTTTAAAATCCCTTTTATTTCTTCTAAGATGTCTTTCGACACCCCTAACGTCTCTGCTTGTCTTAGCAATTCGTCAGTTAAATCACGTGCCTCTTTCCTTGTCAGGCTTCCCATCTGTGAGGTGAGTTCCCTAAATGCTTTTGTCGATTCAACCGCCGTCCACTCTAAGTCTTCTAACTCTTGTTTTCTGATTGTCTTTAGCCCTTCTAACAGTCTGTTGTACTCTGTTTCTGTGAGGGCTTCCCTGTTAATATCTTTTACAGCTTTAGCAAAATCCTGCTCTATCTTTAACCTTTTTTCCGAATACGTTGCGGTGTCTTTTACCACTTGCTCATAAAGGTTTCGAGTATTTATCCTGATCTGTTTAACGGTTTCTTCTATCTGTTCAGATAAAAACTCGGCTTCTTTCCCTCCGGGAAACTTTAATTTTTGCGCTTCAAGATAGTCTAAGTAATCATATAAGTTTTCATATTCTTTTTTTACCTTGTTTATATGACTCACTAAATATTCATACGACTGATCTTGCTCGATTTTTATTTCTGGTTTTATAGGGTCAAACAAACTTTCTAAGGTTTCTTTTAATCTTTGTATTGCCTTGTCAGCTTCCTCTCCGGTCTCTTTAAACCTCTCTTGTAATGCCTTCCTAAAATTATCCGTTCCTACAGCTGCTATCTCTGCGGCCTTGAACCCTGCTGCTTGTGAGAACCCACTTATGCCGTCTAACAAAAACTTAAAGGTGCGCTGCCAATACGTTAGCTCTGACCCTTCTGCCCCTTCAAGAATTTGTTGATACAGCTCTGCTTCTTTTCTGGCTAAAACTTGTGCTTTTGCCATGTCTCTCATGGCTAATATTATTTTGTCTTTGTTCTGAATAAAAGCATTCTCAAACTGCGTAGCATCTCGTACCTCAAAGCCGTATTGTCTGATAAGTTCATTTGCCTGTTTAATTCCGTCCGTCTGGCTTATAGCCCCTCTGTTGACTCTCTCTATCAACAATGCTCCTTCTGTCATGTGAGACGCTACTGCTTTACTGAATTCTTGAGCTTCTTTTTTTATCTCTTTTTGTTTTGTCAGATATTTGTCTAAAAGTAATAACCCTTCTGTAATTGCTATGCTAAGTCCTAACGTCAATGCCGCTGTCATCGCTTTTGCCGACGCCGCTGAAATCTTCAAAGAGGCCGATAGTCTTTTAATAATAGTGTCGTAAACAGTCGTTACTCTTGATATGATTTGTGTCTGAAACGCCCCCTCTTTTAGTGTCGCTTGATATACACTTTGAAGTCCTATTGAGACACTCATCAAGGATTGGACTTTCAACATCGAGCGCTGTAGGTTTTCATTCGATGTGCTTAACAAGCTTGTGACCCCTTGTACCGCTCCTAAACTTCCTGACAAAGCGCCTAATCCCTGAATGATACCTTGAAACGCTCCTCGCACATCAGAGAGCGACTGCGTCTCGCTCCGTACTGACTTGATAGCTTTTGTAACCTCTACAAGCCTAAGCTGTAAATCTTTATATACCTCACTTTCTTCCTCCCCGTGTAGCTTTAGCTGTGTCATAGCATCTATGATAGTTCTGCGTTCTGCTGTCAATGACTTATAGCTGCTTTTAGTAGAGTCTAAAATGCTTTTCATTTTTTCTAAAGCTTCTCGCTCTGAATCAATCTCTTTACGCAGCTCGGCTGTCTTTGCTTTTAATGTTTCGTCTCCTATTTTTTTCGTCTGTTCGATAAGGTCTTTATAGCTTTTTTCAAGCTCTGCGATAATTCCTTTCTGTTGCTCGTAAAGTTCATTCGTAACCTCAATCTCTGTCCCTAATTTTTGTAGCGACATTTGGGATTGTAAGCTCTCTAACTCCGAACCTACACTTTTAATATTTGCCGCAACTTCTCTTACTTTTTCGTTATACTCATTGTACTCCTCTGTCGTGAGAGCCTGAGCACGCTTTTCTCGTAAGGTTTCATACTCTTTTTTTAATTCGTTAAGAGCAAATATTTGATCGTCAATAATCTTCTGGTCGATCAACCCTTCTTTAGAAGGCTTCTCGACTTCTCTTTTGAACTGATACACCTTTTCTAAAGCTTGGTCAATAGCTTTATTAAAGTGTTCTGTATTTCCTGTTACATCAAAACTTAGCGGCTCCACTTAATATCTCTCCTATCTGTTTTAAATCAGCTCTTACCTTTTGTTCTTGGGGCTTATCTACAATCATCATCTGTAAATTAATCCAGCTTATCCCCCACAACACATAATCTAACGTCCATCCTGTTTGAGTACACACACTCCATAACACCCCCCAGAGAGTGCTCAGGACTTTTCTATCAGACCGATCTCCATCTTGTGGAGAGTGTGTATCAATCTGATAGAGTTCGCAAAAGACGATACATTATTTAACACTATTATCGCCATCACGATAGAAGATAGTTTTTGAGGCGTTAACGTTCCTAATAAATAGTTTGTTAACAACTTCCCAAACCTTTTTATCTTCCATTTCCTGTTTAAGATAGAGTAAGCTACTACTTTAGCTGCCGTCCTGTGTTTGTCAACAGCTAATTGATAGCTCCCTAATAATGGGTTTTCTTTTATCGCTTCTTCGTCAATCTTTAGGTCTAACATCTCTTTCCCTACATAAAGCAATGCCCCAAGTCTCGTCTGCCGGACGGTGAACGAACACCATCCAGCACGAAACTTGAACCCATTATCTAACAACGTGTCATACGCCCTCTCCATTACGCTTCAGAAGGAGGTGGTGTTACTTGACCTATGATCAAAGGTGGCTTATCATTACCCGGATCCAAAACAGTTCCGGTAACCTCTACCTTTCCAAGCCCCTCACGTCCTAACTGCACATTGAAACGTGCCGTTAATAACATTCTGGGTATCTTGATGTAGTTGCCATTCTTGTCATACAACCCAACAGCTTTCTCAATAGGTTTAAATGCTGCAGGGGCTTCCCAGTCTGCTCCGTTATTTTTCGACTCCCCTCCGAAAACGCTCACTAACGCAGAAGGTGTGAAGTCAATATTTGTGAAACGAACAGTCGTATCTCCGAAAACGTAGTTCACTATCACGGGGTTGTCTTTCTCCTCTACACGGTGTGTAGTAGTTGTTACGTCCCCCATCACAAACTCGGCCGTGCCCTGATAGGTGTCCCCTAAAGGACTCATCCCACTGTTAGGATAATCTCCAGAGGGGTCTATAGCTCCCACGTCGATCTTTTCAAGACCTACAATATATTTTGCCATGTTATAATTTTTTAAAATTTATTCTATTATTCACGAAATATGATTTCTCATCTTTATAAATGCCTTGCGACTCTAACCAAAAATAATAATCATCTATTTTGATTTTATCTTTTAGCAGTGTGTACATACTCATAGATACTTCCGACAGCCTTTTTGTGTCAGGCATGCGTGAAGGCTTCCCTTTCAAGGAAACAGTTATATCCGGCACGAAACAATTAATATTTAATATCCCTTCATTAACCGTATCCGCTCCGTAGTAAACGACGTTTATAACAATGTCTTCTTTCTCGGAGTTGTCCGGCCTTTGAAACTTATATACATCACCTTCTTTTTTCAGGTGGTGATATAACGCATCTACCGCTTCAAATACCATCTTATATTTTCCTTCAACTCTTTCAAGTGTCCCGGTAACTCGTTCTTCACTTTAAAATAAGTAGATGTCAACACGTCTCGCCCCCTTGCTTCTAACTCACTTGCGTACTCCATCCCTGCTGTAATAGTCAACGCGGGTATCTTGTATTTACGCACCCCCTCCTCCGCAACCGAACGACCTACCTCTGTACCTTCAACATTAGAAGGTTCTTTCCCCCGTACTTTCTCGAACTGTGTGTTGACCACCTCTCCTACTCCTACAGCATACCCGGTAGAGCTACGCAAGTTTCCCGTCTGGTCTTCATAGCCTATATCTTTAGGTATCAATCTTGCGTGTTTAGTGCCTTCTTGTCCTATAAGATTAAGCCTCGAGACTATAACAGCTTCGACCTTTTTCTTAAAGTCGTCAAACTTGACCTCTCCACCTTTTATATCCATAACGTTACTCCGTGCTGTTTCCTTATAAAGTGCAAAACATTACCTTCATATAACACTTTCTTGCCTAACAAAACCCTGACCTGCGTCCCTTCTTTGATGTCATCATACTCGTTGCCAGCATCTATCCTTACAGAATAAACTAAATGTGTCCCGTCAGTCGTTTGTATCTCTCGACCTCCCGAGTTGAACCGTGCATAACACCATCCCCACCTTTTAAATTTATCCTTCCCGGTAACATAATTACCGTCTTTGTCTTTGTACGAATAGTGCTGTACAATCTCGAGTATGTGATACCTCCTCATACCGCCCTTACAGTAGGTCTGTCGTCTTCGCCCGAAAGTTCTTGTATCCTTTTCCGTAAAGCTTCTATGTCAAAATTCTGCGAGAACCCGTCCTCCGATTCACTCTTTAAAACGAGTAACTTTTTCAGAACATTCAAAACCGCTTCATTGACCTTTTCTCTGTCCTTCTGCGAGTACTCGTCAGCCGGATTAAGCCCTAAATCAATTAACGATTTCTGCAGTGTAAGCTCACTGATAGAATACGGTACACACTCCGAGCGCAAGGCATCTATAATAATCATATGCTATCTGTTTCCCAACCTTTGTGATAAGCATCTAAAATAAACACACTATCCGGGTCGTTGATCACCGGAAAAGCATTTGCCGATCCCTTCGTCCACTCTGCTACAGGCTCTACCTGTCCCCATTTTTCAATAAGGACATGAGAACGCTTTGCTTTCGTAGAAGGCGATTCGATCATCTCTGCCGCTAACGGCGCATACATCGTACTTCCGAACTGTAAATCGGTAACAAAGGTTACTTTTCCTTTATCCCAAGTCTCGGTAGGAGTTATCACTCCGGTTTTGCTTTCTACACTGACAATAGAATCAACAATAACTATCTCAGGCAGGTTGGCGTTACGAAGTGCGATGTTGACTTCTTCTAATACAGGTGTCTGCGTTAACTGCAACGCTCTGTTGAGCCAAGCAGCCGCTAAAGCAACAACCTCCTCATTAGAGACAAACACATCAAACGTGCCGCTGTCCATAAAGATATACCGCAAGATAACACCCTGCTTACGGGCTGCCTTTACGATAGTCCTTATCTGACTTAACGGCTTTGCCGAAGCCTCGTTCCATCTTTTCTTAGTATCAAAAACGTTATCATATGACCCGATCTTATTCAAATCTGGGATGTTAAACGTAACATCTGTCTCTGTTACTAATCCAATGTTGTTGTCTCCTGTAAGCGTTATCCGCCCTTTCGATGCGGCCTGCATCGCTAACCACTCTAAGCGAGCATTAACTCCGTTCCAGACAAACTCTACGTCTCCATAAACGAAGTCTAAAAGGGCTTCCGCTCCTGAACGTGTGTTAGCATACTTCAAAAGCTGCTGATATTCATTCAGCTCTTTTTCCTTTAACCCCCTTTTGATCTCGATCTTAGGGATGTCTCCGTAGGCCTTTCTTACGACCTCTCGTGTCTTCTCCCTCGATGTTGCATCAAAAGCCACTACGTCCGCAGCTACCGGTACACCGGATTTTCCTCTTAGAGATTGCCACGTCAGAGACGGAGTGAACTCTAAAGGAAAAAATCTCGGATAGTTGAATGCGGACTCAAACGAATCTAAAAACGCTTGCATATCCTGCTGGCTAATGCCATGTAACAATGATCTCTCCATTTCCTTAAACTGTTATGATTCCAGGAATGTCTCCTCTTAAGTACTCAAACAACGGGTGCTGGTACTCTTTCTTTAACACTCCAATTACCCAGACGCTAACACCTACGTTACCGTCTTCTACCTCTATCACATCCTCTCCTGTCAACCCCACAGGTGGCTCATATTTATCTACGGCGTCCGATCCGACTTTGTCTGCTATAACAAGCATATCACCTACCGCAAGCTGAACGCCTAACGTTACTGCTACCGTTATAGTGTCATAATCGTCCTCTGTCGTTACCAATGTGGCAATAGCTTTACTAACTCCTGCTCCGCCTCTCGGCTTGATAACATCGCCTACTTTCAGTTCATGTCCTTTGTGAATCCGGATGCTCGTAGCATCATCAGCTGCTAAAGTTTCCACCACAGCAAAACGATACTTCTTAAACCTCCCGTTCACTATCGAGACAGGTGTGCCTGCCGGTACCCCGTCTCCTTCATACTCTATCACACCCCCTCCTGGAATATCTGCTATCTGATGCAACCAAGCGATAGGTTTAGAGCTTTCTGTTTTTTGAAAATTTTGCATTTCTCTTTAAATTAATTTATCACTCTTGCGTCCTTCGATAAAGGCCTTCATCTCTTTAGAAACCTCATCGGACTTAGGTACACCTTGTCCGGGTTTCCCTTGTTTCAGAAGTTCTTTTTCGTTGAACTCTTTCAAAAACTCCGCATAATCACCAGATACCGTCTTTGACAGTTCTTCTACGTCAGTATCGTGAGCTACCTCGACCCTTACGTAATACGATTTAGGAATGTTTTCTTTTTCCATCAATCTGTTGAACTGTGCCACTTTATCAGCTTTGATCGTGCGCTGCTTTAACTCTGTAACCTCTTTCACGAGGTCTTCAATGGTTGCCACCTTAGCCCCCTCTTCTTGATGGGTTGCTTGCTCGCCCCCCGTTTGTTTTTGTTTCTTCAAAGCTTCCGTTACCCTCCGGTCACCTTTTTTCTGTAAAAGAGCATTCTGCTCCTCTATCCCAAAGACAAGATCATCTAACCCTTTTATCAAGTCCTCGATGTCCTCCTCTTTCTCTGCCTTTGCTGCTAACCCAACAGAATACAACTCCAACAACTCGGAATCTACTCCGGTGTACTTTTGTTTTAGCTGCTCAAAAATTTTATTCTTCATAAAAATATTTATTATTATCCAATACAAAATAAGGTTTATTCTTCATTTTATTTATCCTGTCCATGTTAAGCTTTTTCCAAACCTTGAAGTTAGCCGATACATCTGTTATTTTGTTTGCGCATCTTACAGCTTCTCCGGTTAAGATAGCCCTTTCAATCTCTTTGTAATTCGTGCAGAGGATTGGAGTCATAAAACACAAACAATTCGGATGCCAGCCTACATAGATAAAATCTACAGGGTACTCACCTTGTAGCTCATCACAAATATCGTAAACAATATGTCTGTTGCTTAAGTTAACCGTAAACCCTGCAACAAAATTTAATGACTGATACTTTGCGTTCTCGCCTCTGCGGTAAGCCATGTTGATCTCTGTGCGTGCCAACCTTAACGCATTTTTATAGCTTGAAGAATAGCCTTTTGCCTCTAATAAGTTTTCTATCCATATAGGTTTTTGCTTCCCTTCCCATCCTTTAAGCATATACTTTAATGTCCCATCAAGATCGTTCAAGTACTTCATCAAGTCTGTCGCTAATTCTACGGCCGACCTCCCCGATTTAACCCCTGCTAACAGTTCTAAGTCTCTATTGTAGTCGTTCGCTAATTCCCATATTCTTTCAGATAGATTAAACCCATGCTTCATCCGTTGTTGTATCATCTCAACAGCAGAGGATGTGTTCTTGTATTCCCATAGCTTGTCAATAGCCTCTTGTGAAATTTTTCCCGTTAGTTTGTTCACTATCATTTGCGTACCTAACTCATCTCCCCTTTTCCACTCTGCTAAGATATTCTGATGTAAGACCAATTCCAAGTCTTTAACCATCCTTTCAAAAATAGCTTTAAATAAAGACTGCAACTTGTCGTAAGTCATATCACTCGTCCCGACAATGCTCATTATTTTTTTACCAGTAACAGAATAAATATTCTGTACTTCTTTTTCTATCTGTTTGAGCCTCTTATCCACTCTTTTACTGTTTCGATCGGTTCTTTTACAATTACACTCGTCCCACTTATCATCCTAACTACCGTTGCTCCTTTACTGAACGGGGTCAACGCCTCTACGTGTTTCGGGTTTATATAAACCTCTGAGTCAACATACGTAGATTCCCCAGAAATCATGTCAACTCCATCTTCTAAGATACACTTGAACCTTTTCATCGGTAGCTCTCTCCTAATTCTTTTATCCTTTCTAAGTCTATTTGCTCCATCTCTTTGTCTGCGTCTTCGACGAATCCTGTTGATGCTACTCCCGTTCTCTGCGATACGAGCTTCTGCCCTCCAGACAGCATAAACAACATCTGTAATTCTTCTAATCGGTTCTTAGGTAAGTAAGGTGTTATCTCTAACCAAACATCTTCTTTTATTTCTTTACCAGACAATAACCCGACAATCCTTTTCAAGATAGAAATCCTTCTTGCAAACATCTCATCAAACACCTCTAACTTGTTGTCAGCTTTCATGTGAGCATCTTCAAACATCAGCTGTAATGCAATGCCGCTCGTGTTGTTAATCCCTTTTATGTTGTCAAAAGAAACATTCGGGGTCGATGATCCGTAAAATATCTGACTCATCAACAAATTATATTCTAACTCTACCGCAGCCGGCGCATTATCCCATGTCAGATATTTTATATCTGCACCCCCTTGTAGCTCTATTACTTTCCTGTCGTCTTGTTTCTCGGGCAACGAAAGAACTTTACCGTTAACAGCAATCAACGGACTCCCGAAATAGTCGTTCGTGTCAGCTAAATTGGAAAGCAGCTTTTCTACTCTTTCGATTAGATGCTGCTGATCAGACCACTCGGATTTTTCCTGCCTGTAGTAAATGATAGGGATTTTCTCGAGCCTGTTTTTTTCTAACGATTCTAACTCCCATTTCTCTTTGTTTACATACTTTGCTATCCATTTATCTGTCCACACGTCTAAGACTTCTACATCGTCTTTTCTTGTGTACTTCCTACTGAAAGCCTTCAAGTCTCTGTACTCATCAAAATAGGGGTATAAAGTGTCCTGATTTGATGGTGCAAAATACGTCACTCTATAACGTACATTACTATTTAGTCTTCCATCCCAAAATCCTTTGCTTTCAACCGGATACCAATATTCAGCTACTTCGCCATCAGTGAACAGTGTCCTCGCTATCTTCCTATTGAATGAGTATATTTTGTTCTTGTCTAACAAGAAATCAATAAGGTTCGTAAAATCGGATTCTTCCGTGCTTTTTAAAAGAACTTTATTCTTAAAAAGAAAAGCGACAGCAGCCTCTACTATCTTTTGTTGTAGATTAAGCCCAATCCTGTTACGAGGAATTTTTTTCCCTGCCACCGTGCGATCACTGTGTTTAATGATGTCGTAAATATCATGCTTGCTTACCTCAATCTCGTTTTTCGATTTCTCGTAAATATTATGTACCTTTACGTCTGTCAGCTCTTTTACAGCTTCTTCTGCTGTTTTGTTAAATATCTCATCCATCAGAAAAATACTCCTCTTAAATTTACTCCTCTCGGGACTAACTCAAAATACATACGCATCATCAATGTGTCTGCAAAATCGGGCGAACGGCCTATCTCGGCTTTTACTTTTTCTTTCGGTAGTATCTGCCTCTTGCCATCTCTGTCCATGCTCATGTTTTTCACCTGCGCTAATTCTTGTTCTATGTTATCTCTGAACGTCTCGTCTGTTATGTATATTTTATTCTCATTCACCATGTCAGCTAACTTAAAATAGCACTGACTTTTTAAGTTGTTGAAGTTTCCATCTATCGGACTACTGTTAGCAATAAACCCTTCACACCCTAAAAAGTCAACCACCCCTCCTCCTAATCCGTCTTCATCAGCTATTACATTTGACAAAGGTACGTTATATTTTGTCTTAATTGCGTCAACCACCCCCACAATTTCATTTATGCCGTGTTTCTTGAGCTCTATAATATCTATCACCCTTAATCCCTCCCAGACCATTATCACAGTAGAATCCTTCCCATAGCGTGCAATATCAGCCGATATGTACCTCTCACCTCCCCCTACATGGCTATTGCTCCAAAGGTCGGTGATTTTGTTATACGGAATCAACGACGTAGGGTCATCATCATAGTCGAAGTTTCCAAACAATAATCTTTGTTTTAAAGACTCGTTTGATAACTCATGTAACCGCCTTATATAGTCTTCTGAAAGATACGGGTTGTCTTTCGGCAAGGCATGCACAAACTTTGTGTCATCCGGGAGCTCTCCCTTAACCATCGGGCGGTAAAACACTTTGTCAACCCAGTTCTTAGCTGGGTTAAACGTACATAACATCTTTGCTTTTACCTCTCTCCCCTTCCAACGTCCTATCCTTGTTTTTAAAACCTCAAAAGCTTTGCCATTTACCTGATGTGCTTCTTCTATCCATCCTCCGGTGTAGCCTTTTGATCCTAACCGGGAGTACTCCGGGTCTTTGAACGGGTAATACGCTAAATCAAGATAAGCTATCTCTGTCCCGTTCTTGAATCTTATCCCATCACTTGTTACCGTAAAACCTCTAAAACCTACCATCTCCGAAACCTCCATCCATGCCGGCGTCACACTCTCCCTAATATCTTTGATTGAGTCCCTGCCAATGAAAAATCTTGCTCCGGGCATATAATAACCCCACTCCATAAGCCAGAACGACCCCAAAATTGACTTACCACCTCCGGCCGACCCCCCATACCCAATATAACTTGTCTTGTCATCCGTAAGATATTTATACGCTACTCTCTGCCTCCTCGTCAATTCCATGATTCCTCCTCATCTGCGCAAAGGGGTCAATATTTTTTAACTCTACTTCTTGTTTTTCAGGGGCATAATCACCCTCCACCTTACTTAAATAATCTAACGCCCGTATAACCTCAGCACCCGAATTATAAAACAACGAGAATTCAATCGGCGTCCCACTACCATCTAATTTCGTTGGGACCCTGCGAGGGTTGTTACGTGCTATTTTCGTGGCTATCTCTAAACGTTCAAAACGAGTCAAAATATCATATTTAACAGCTTCTTTTTCCATCTCAACCCTTACCTCATCTTTCTTTTTTTCAAGCCTCTTTTGCCTCTCTAAATACTTTTTAGAACACTCTTTCCAATAAAGTGTAAAGGTGCTTTCTGCTATCACCGAATTACTTCGAATTACACCAAGTGTATCAGTAAAAGTCAACCCCTCTTCAATACTGGATAGGATTATCTCTTTTGCCTTCTGTTTATTGATACGTGGTTTGCTCATTAGTCAAAATATCTTGGTTTTATTCTAAAATGCTGTTTTAAGTATTCGTACTGTTTTGCAATAAAGTTATACATTTTCTCGCAATTAAAAATTTCAAGTGTCTCTATCCTTGCGTTATTCCCCGAGTTCATTGATCCTGTTAGTGTGATATAATTATCTCCAATTTTTGCCGTAACTACTTTAGCGTGATTATGACAAAAAACAACATCCTCACATCCTTTTTCAAGAAGTCTTGTTATTAGCCTTTCTTTTTCCCGTTGACTATTCATCAAGTCAGAAATAATAATTTTTACTTTTGCTCTTTTAGTTAAAGACACAATATACTCCGCCATTATCTCATTTACAGTAAAAATTATAAACGTAGCCTCATCTATTTTTCCTAAATTTATTTCAACCCAATTTAATACATCTAATAATGAAAGGGTTTTTGACGTGAAGTAAAAGTTAGTTTCCCCTTTTTTAGGGATGTTAATTTTAGCGGAATTTACGCTATCATAACGCATCACTATACTTCTCTCGTGTTCGTCAGAGTAATCAATTGATTTTTTGGATTTTTCACCTCTCTTGCTGTACTCTCTCTCTCTTAATATTATTTTAGCCATGTTCTTTTTGGTTCGTTCGTAAACGGTACATCCTCCGGGTATGTATCCCACGCTATATTATCCCTTCCATTTCCCCTCAAAAGTTTTGGATAAAGATATCTACTTTTTATATGATGATGCAACCTTCCCCCATTTTTCACTTGCCGTTCCGCTTTTACCGCACTCGGAAACTGAATAGGGACAACTAATGCCTTGTTTAATAATTTACATTCATTATATAAATCAGTTAGCCCTCCAGCCTGTTTTGCACTTTGCATTTGCTGCAACACTACCCCCTCTCCTATGCTTCCTGTGAATAACCCATAGTTCATTACCGTTGCAAATTGACTCGTGTCGTCGTCCTGCACCCCCCGTTCCCCCCTGTAAATATAATCAGTCAAAATAAATGTCGTGTTCATTACTTTGTTTCTTAGTAGCCTCGTATTTTTACCACCAATAAAATCTCCTGTCTGCGATAACCCAAACAAACCTATACGTCTTTTTTCCATGAACGCCTTAACAGCATTAAATGTATTCCGAACATCATCAACAGAAGCTATCCCCTTATATTTTCCCTTGTATTTTATTTCATACCCTCGTGTGTCATCATCCTGCATTATATAGAATTTTATGCCAAGCTCTTTCGCCTTATCATAAAACATATTCCTTGCCTGCCCTGCGCTCCTTCTCGATACACTCGCCCTATGAACATAATCATATCGTTGCCGGGCTTCATTCATCTCAAAAACATAAAGGTTAAAACCTAATTTTTTAGCTACTGCACTGTACTCCTCACTGTCGTCTGCCTCGCTATCTATAAAAACGTGTAATTTTTCTTTGTCCCACCCTGATTTCAGGAAATAGGATACCGTTTTTAAATTTAACGGTCTGTGATATGATGGGATAAAAATATCAATCATTATTCCAATTTTCAGAGAGCTCATGTATTTTTAATATATCATCCTCGATAAATCCATCAATCCCCCCATCCACTAAAACGAGCCTTAACTGTTCTATAACCTCTTTTTCAGTTTTACTTGCATTAAAAGCGTAGTAATTTGCCACATTTTCAAAATCTATTTTTAAGAAACGAAAAGCAAACCATTTTAATACCTCTTTTTGTTCTTTTGACAACTCGCTCTGCTCAATTCTTTTTACTTTTGCTTCAAAAAGAGAAAAGTCAATACAATCCTTCAAACTTATATCAAGTATTTCTTCAGGTTCATAATAGATATTGGAAAACTCTAATTTCGACAACCTTTCCGTCTCCATTACTTCCACATCATAAAAATCCACTCCCAACTCCTCAAACTCAAGTTCATACTCCTCGATAGCCACCTTTTGGATTAAATCTAAATCTAAGTTGATGTTTTTTTGTGCTACTGTATTAGCGTAAATTGCCGCCTTTACCCTCTTTTCGCCCGATAGATCAGTTTGAATGACAGGGTACTCATTTTCTTTTAGTTCAATGAATTTTGGTTTATAGCCTAACTTGTCAAAGGTCTCTTTACGAGCATTACCCGTTATGATTTCACCTTCGGCATCTACTGTTACACTCTCAATCACACCAACTTCCGATATAGACTTTTCTAATAACTCCATCCCCTCGGGGGTATGCTTATTGAAGTTTTTTACATCAACACGAATTCTCTTGCTCATTTTTTTACATAAAAAAAGGGCATGCCCTTACGGGCACACCCCCAACCAAAAACCAATCAACACAAATTTATCCACATGACAAATGTACAAAAATTATTTCATACACTCGTCAGATCATCTGTTTTTTAGCTTAAAAATTTTATGACGCTCCGTAACAATCAAAGAATGCTTGTTGAATTCTCTGATTATTTTAAGAGCTTCATCTAATAGTTTTTCATCGTTGCTGTATTTTTTTACATATCTGTAAAGAGAATTCACAAACAACGATTTCTCATATCCGGGCTCAAAACCTTTGTTTATCCGGTCAATAAAAACACATTGCCGGATTATTTCTTTCCTGAATTTTTCTTCTTTATCCTCTATAGGTTTTTCTGTCTTTAAATTTCTTTTCCTCCACCTCTCAAACTCCTCGTACCGTTTTTGTTCGGCACGATTTGCCTTCTCTACTCTCTTGAAATTAAACTTAGATCGCCCGGCTATCATAGGGCTTACGCAGTTAGACCGCACCCTTAACCATGCTGCTAAGTGCTCTTTAAATTCTTCGGCATAGTTAAGATTATCGGTCTTTGTTAAATCATCTGACAGCATCTGCTCATACGCAGCTATCAAACTTTCACCCCTTAATTTTGGTGAATATGATGTATGCGCATGAGCTTCTACTGCCAACGGGATTAGTTCTTTAAGCATACACATATAGTTCTTTCCGATAAGTTATTCCGCCTATCGGGTATTCAAATAGATGCTTATAACAGATTTTATTATTCTCTGCTATAAAAGCGTTGGGGTGATTTTTTAAGACATCTTCCAACTTCTCCAACTCCTCTAATGCAGGGGTGTCTTTCTTGCGAGGTTCATACACCACACAAAATACCGGATACAGGGTGTCTTTAAACTCTTTCTGCCCGAGAGACTCCCAAGCATATCCATGTTTTATACTCTTTTTTAGGAGTTCTGATCCGTATGACTGCCCCCATAGCTTAATAACCTCTCGGTTCTCAGCTATTTGGGCTTCGTTTTGCGCCCTGCGCTCTATTTTTGTTAAAACCTCCGCCTTAATCTCCGGGAGTCTTTTTTTGAGTTTATCAAGTGAGTCGTTGAAAATCACTCTCTCGGTAAAACTCCCGTTTTCGACTTCCTTTCGGAAAATTAAAACGTAAGAGTTACTCACTTCAAGGGTGATTTTTACATCCTTGAAAGTTTCAAGGTGTTTTCTAAATATTTCTATCTCCTTTCTCAGATTTTCTTCTTCTGTTTTGATTTTTTGGTAAGCATCTTCAGCCTCTTTTATCTCGGCTATAATAGCCTTGAGATCAAAACTATTAAATTTTCCAAGAACATACCCACCCCTTTCGGATCGTTTGTTGACATCAGATACATAACCTTTTTTTAGAGCGCTTATATCTAAAGAGCCAAAAAAGAGTTCTCTCTCCTTCTCTGTTAGTTCTGTAAGATCAACATTTAATACCCTTGTCGTTTCAAGGGGTTTATTTTGGATGAATCTTTGTTTTAACCCCTCATCCGAAAGGGTTACTTCTACTTGTAATTTCATGATTTTTAGTTTTTAATATTAAACGATCGGACATGCATCCCCGAAGGGCAAAGCATATCCATGTTGAATCTTTTACCTTTTACCCACGCCCCTGGCTCATCAAACCTCTTGACGTCAGGATGACTCCCCGTTGGCGAGTATATTAAAAAAGAGTAGTTTAGATACTCCCCACTGGGCTGGGGTTCGTATCCCCCGATGATAATATCATCTTCCTTTAGGAGGATTTTAAACCCCTCTTGGGTGTTGACGTATATAAAGTAAACCTTATCCTTTAAGATTGAAGGAATCCGGGTGTAGCTGTGCGCTACTTTGGGATTGGAATTAACACGAACCTCAATGCGGTCTGTGATGTTTTTAGCCCACCTGAAAAAGCAGGTGTTCCATTTCTCGGTTACGATATAGTAACCGTTGCTTTCTTTGTCTGCCCGTGCTGAATCACAAGCAGACAGTAATTTAATTAATGTTCTCATAGTTTTTTGATTTTCTTCCTGCTCCTTTTCTAACACCTCCTAACCCCATCCCTTTCGGGAAAAGGGAATGAAGCGCTTTTCGGATTGCATTTGTATTTGACACTTGAAAATAATCGCAAACGTCTTGAGCAGTACCCTCTAAATAGATACGCTCAATCGTTTCTAACCGGGTGTCCGGATCCTCATCTACCCTGCCTGTCAGGGTTAACGAGTCAATATAATCCCGGAGTTCCACGTAAGGTGAGTCTTTTACGTAGAATCCCCCAAAAGCATCTTTTCCCCTTCTCCGGGAAAAGCCTAAGTCCGTTGATAACCGGTAAATATTCCGGTTTGCGTACCGGAATTGTTCGTTTTCAGGTGCTTCTAACAAAGCCACCTGAATCTCCTGCATTACATCGTCCTTCGGCAACACCCTTAAAAAGGGGTTTACCGCAGACATCCTGGCATATATAAAATCAGAGCGCTCCATCGTGTTAAGGTTTTAAAGTTTATACTACAAAAATACAACAAATCTCCCCTCGTGTCAAGTGAAATCCTATTTATTTTACCCGTTTTAATATATTTTAACACTTAAAATACTTTAAAAAACGCCTCGTCCTTTTCTTTTTCATTGCGTTAATTATGGTTTTCACTTTACGGTAGTTTATTTATCTTTTAGCACATCTACAGGATAAATAACATAATCAGTGCCGGTGTTTTTATACCGATCGTCGATATATCTATTAAGGTTTTTCGAGTAATAGTATCCCTTTTCTTTTAGATAGTTTACTATAGTACTCTTCTTTTTAGCAACTAACTCAACCCCTCTCATTCCACCTGTGCCAATGCATTCCAAAAGGTACATTTTCCCCATTTTAATAACGTGGTTTACGCCCTTGTTAGGTGCAATGCCTAAAACAGCCTCGTCTGCGATTTGAAGTTATCGAAACGCTTGTTTGCGGCATTAAAATATTCCTCATCAATTTCAAATCCGACAAAGTTAAGACCCGCCTTATCTGCTGCAATCCGACTACTCTGGCTTCCAACGTGGGTGTCTAAAATCAAATCCCCCGCTTTTGAGTATTTCATAAAAATCCAATCATACAACCTAACAGGTTTTTGAGTTGGGTGTATCTTTCCGCCATCGTCCATCCCTTGAAATCCACTGTAGTCAATTTTAGCTTTTACCAGCGTTTTATCAAATGAAGTCCAAGCAAGTTCCCCATCCGCAAAAGATACACCGTCAGGCACGTTCTTATCCCAAAATATCCAGCTTTTAGTCAATGGTAATGGAAAGTAATTCCCACCCCAAATGATTTGATTTTTAGACACCCGAAACAATTCTTTGAAATAAATATCTTCAGGTATTGAATTATCCCAGTCCTTCTCGTTATGTCGTTTCTTTTGTCCTTTTTTGCGCCCCATATTCATATTTATTTTAATCCCATAAGGCGGGTCAACTACTGCCAAATCAAAATAATTGTCGGGATAATGCCGCAAACCAGCGACACAGTCCATCAAATAAACTTCCGAATAAGGCACTGCACCTAACACTGCATTGCCGCAATGGCGGGTGACGTGCTGTATTTCAACTTTTGTACTACTATCAATCATTTGTGCTGTTATTAAACTTTTGTACTCCTAAACCGCCACTGACGGCAATACGTCCAACGTTATAAGCCATTTTGCAGAACGTACTTTTTACCATATTTAGATCTTGCGTATGAATGTGCATCTAAAAAAGTTCCCGTAAATTCATCGTTATAATTCCACTCTCCTATTTTGTCATTCCAAGTTATGTAGTCATCCGCATATATCAAAAAACGGCTTATAACATCGGTTTGCTGTAATGGCTCTGAATGTGCATTGTTAGAAGATTTTTGTTTGTTTCCCATTTTGTCTTTTGTTTAAAAATTAGTTATAATTACTCGCCACTACAGCAAGCCTTTGCCGTTAGGCGATATGCTAAAACAACTCGCCAAAAATTCTATCTTT
>Ga0172377_10001333_pt1 | contig 24759 bp, 20 predicted proteins | sample Pumphouse3metaG_FD_119749 | JGI IMG/M metagenome (GOLD analysis project Ga0172377, IMG submission 119749) | Leachate microbial communities from a municipal landfill in Southern Ontario, Canada - Pumphouse #3 metaG | ecosystem: Engineered > Solid waste > Landfill > Unclassified | place: Canada... | reverse complement strand
GCAGATGCTGTATATCAACGATATCTTGCAGAGACTCAGTGAGGTTGACTGTGATGTTGTTCTCTTGGATAAAGGAATTGAGGACATCCTATTCTTCTGGAGAAATTCAAATGATTTAGAATTTCCTGATTGCAAAGACAACTCTTTTATAGATAAAGTTTCCTGTATGGTAGGGGACTCTCTCTCTGATTTGATTGTATATCTTGATGCAAGTGATGAAGTTCTTAACCTGCGAAAGACATATGATGATACAAGAAGCAGAGGCTTCTTTGATCAATACATTCAGAACTACAGAGAGAAAGAGAGAGAGTATTTCTTAGATATTGGAGCACATATAATTCAAACAGACCATCTCGAAGTAGATCAGATTGCTTTTAAAATTGAAGAGCTTGTATTGACGATGAAAGATAAATGAGATTGACATAGAAGATGATCTCTTGAGAAGCCTTTCAACGAAACTTTATTTTTAGTAGATGTGTTAAAGATAAAAATAAATATAAATATATTTTTACTCAATAAATCCTTGATAATCAGTGGAATTACCATATTAAAAAGTACATTTGATTCATCTTTCTCATACTTTTTTTATATATTAATTTTTAATAGCAATTGTTACTTTTTTTAACAATTATTATAATGGGGTAAATCGTTATTAGAGGTAGTGTAAATGAACAAAGCCGAAGAATTAAAAAAATGCAGTAAATCAAAACTGATAGAGACATTGTTATCACTTAAGTGTGATGAAGCAAAAGAAGCAGTCGAGGACCTTTTAGATAAAAATAAATACTATAACTTTTATATGTCTAGAATTGGCAATATAGGTCTTGATTTAATTGATGAAAGCTTTGGTGATCCTCTACCTCCTGCAGAATGCAAAGAAGTGGTAGTTGATCTTGTAAATCAAATAAAGAAGAAAATTGACAATTCCAAAGATGGCTGCAATCTCATGGTTGAGTTATACAAAAAGCAGCTGCTTATTGTTCCTTATGCACCATCTCTTCAGGAACTGTTTGATGTGGAATTTGCAAACCTTTTTGCATATTACGCACAATCTTGGAAGAAAAGAAATGGCCTCATAAAATTGATTTTCACAACAATAGTAGCACGTGGTGGAATTCTCATGCTTCCATTGATCAAAAAAGCCAATAAATATTTAAGTGAAGAAGAAATAATCATTATAGCTGAAAACTTAAAAAATGTTCCTAATAAAACAGATGGTATAAACAAGATCATTGAAACTCTTCAATCCTTTATTGAGATGTAGGTAAATACCTGATGGATAATATAAATAATGTGCTCTGGTACAGTCTTGGTGCGTTTGATTATTTTCTTGATAAAGAAGATAAGAACAAATCAGCTGTATTTGATAATTGTGATATAGAGACAATTGAGAATCAGATAGCACAGTTTCACTATACTGAAGAAGAGTGCGAATCTAAAAGAAAAGAAATAAAGAAAAACATTCAGAACCGACAGGTCTTTGATGAAAAACCGCCATTCAATAAGAAGCAGGTTGAATTTATTTGTGATCTTTATGATGGAGACGGATTGAAAACATTGACCTCGTTTGTAAGAGAGACCACTTTGGAGATAAAAAGTGGTGATTTGAATGATGATGAAGATGTTTTGAATGACAGACTGTTTAAAATTGAATCTTTTATATATTTGAAGAATGTTACAGATTTAGAAACCTCTGATCTGTTCGCTTTTTATTCAAAAGCAATCGTGCTTTTGAATTTGATCATCGATTCTTATTCAGATTCTGACAGAGACTTTTTCTATAGGTGTGATGATATAAAGCAGAAACTGTATCAACTCATAAGAGATTCAATTTTTGATATATATTATGACGGAAAAAATAAAAAAGATTTAATCTTTTGTCTAAAAACTTTTGAAATTTTAGATTTATTCACTATATTTAATGCAAGTATTCAGGTATTTCCTACCTCTATGGTAGACTATTTATTGCATGAGCTTTATGTTGATAATGAAAAAGATGTTTGGCCAATCAATAGATATCATTGTTTTAAGATGTTCCTCCTTGAAATGAAGGATCCACTTGATGATGAATATCTTGAGCTGTACGACGAGTATTTTCCTCTTGAAAATGATAATGCGTATCTGATGATGGCTCTGAAGGCTCATTACAATGGCGATGACTCAGCGACAGAGAAATATTTGAATTTAATCAACAGTGATAATTTGAATACAAATTATGAAGCTTTCTATTATGATTTATTGAACTTGTCAGGCGACAATGATTCAAAGAATTATAAAGATAGAGATGCTATATTGGATTTGATAAAGAACAGAGATAGAGATAATTTGAATGAGTATCTGACATCTTTCAACACAAATTCCTTGAGTGGTTATGCTCTTTTAGAATGTGTGAAGACCATGCTTGATGGATCAAGATATGATTCAATTGAGGCGGAGACAATACTGTATTGCTCTCCAATATCACTGAACAATTATTTGAGCAGAGATAGCAGTCTTATCCAGGATGATGATATAGCTGAGTTATATATTTTCTCAACGATCCTTCTGAATTTGAATTTAGTTGAGGAAAGTTGTATCTTACTCAGTGCATTGAGAGGCAGAGTCTCTCAAGCAAATGAGATTGTACTGAATACAATAGCTGTTCAACTTGAGATGAGCAGAAAACTTTTGGGTTATAAAAAATAGATAACAATAAGATTTACGTGATCGATTTAAAGGATAGTGAAATGAGTGAAGAATTAAGAATTGCAACTGTTGGTGACATAAAAATTGGTAAGGGATATCCTATAAGCGTGCAGACAATGTACGACAGTCCTGTTCCACATGATAAGAATAAATTGGATGAATTGCTTGAGAGAATGAACTCTTTGAATGCAATGGGATGTGATATCATGCGTTTCAGTTATCCAACAGATGATGACAGAGAGGCTTTCACATATTTAAATGAAAGATCCACAATGCCTTTGGTTGCAGACATTCACTTTGATTATAAGATGGCATTGGCTGCTATTGAATGTGGATTCAAGGCAATAAGAATCAATCCAGGTAATATAAAGCATAGATGGAAAGTAGATGAAGTTGTGAGATCTGCAAAGGAACATGGTTGTGCAATCCGTATAGGACTCAACTCTGGTTCCATGCCTGATGGAAGTGGCAGAAAGGCCGTCATCATGGTAGACAATGCTCTCAAATACATACAGTGGTTTGAAGAACTTGGTTTCTACAACACAGTTGTATCTTTGAAGTCAACAAACCTAGAGGAAACAACCGAAGCAAATGAATTATTTGCATCAAAGAGTAACTATCCACTTCACATCGGTGTCACTGAAGCTGGTTCTGTTGTATCATCGGTTGCTCGATCTACTTGGACGCTTGGAAATTTAATTACAAAAGGCATTGGTGATACAATGCGTATCTCCATTACAGGAAGCATCGAGGATGAGGTATTTGCCGGCGTTGAAATTCTGAGGACCCTTGGACTCAGAAACACTGGTGTCAGAATCGTGAGCTGTCCACGCTGTGGAAGAAACTCTTTCGATTCAATTGGCTTCTTGAAAGAAGTTGAACCAGATCTATTGAAATTGAAGAAAGATATATCAGTTGCAATAATGGGCTGTCAGGTCAACGGACCTGGAGAGGCCAAAGGTGCTGATTATGCAGTAACTGGTCTTGGTACAAAGATCTTCTTGTATAAGAAAGGCGTACTCGCACAGGAAGTTACACGTAAAAATGCTAGAAAGGCATTATTGGAGGTCATAGAGAATGGCGACTAATAAATTAGTCATTAAAGGTGCGCGAGAGCACAACCTAAAAAATATTGATCTAACTCTACCTAAAGATTCACTGATTGTTGTCAGTGGTCTTTCTGGAAGTGGAAAGAGCTCACTCGCATTTGATACGATATTTGCAGAAGGGCAGAGAAGATATGTTGAATCATTGAGTGCTTATGCAAGGCAGTTCTTGGGACGACTTGAGAAACCAGATGTGGATTATATGGAAGGTCTCTCTCCCTCAATTGCTATTGAGCAGAAATCAACAAACAAGAATCCACGTTCCATTGTTGGAACCATAACAGAAATATATGATTATTACAGACTTCTCTGGGCTCGAGTTGGGACTCCATACTGTCCTAGCTGTGGACGTGAGATCACTGAAATGGGAATTGATCAGATAATTGATTCCATCTACACCTATGATGATAATTCAAAAATTATGGTATCAAGTCCCGTTGCAATCGGAAGAAAGGGCGAGTACAAAAAAGTATTCCATGATGCTCAGCATGCAGGTTTCCAAAGAGCCAAAATTGATGGTGAGCTCAAGATGCTTGAGGATGTAACATCTCTAGATAAAAAGTTCAAACATAACATTGATATAATTGTTGATAGATTGGTTTTGAATGAAGAGAACAGAACTCGTCTTTCCGATTCTCTTGAAACAGCTATCGATATGAGTAATGGTCTTGTAAAAATAACATTGTTCACAAAGATGGACGATGGAAGTACCAAAGAATTTGAAGAGGTGTTCTCACAGAAGAACAGCTGTCCTCACTGTGGTATAACAATTCCTGAACTTCAGCCAAGACTATTCAGTTTCAACAATCCTTATGGAGCATGTCCAACATGTCATGGTCTGGGTGTTGAATCTCAATTTGATATTGATAAGATAATTCCTGATTTCTCTTTGAGTTTCAATCAGCATGCCATCAAGACTCACAATCCTACAGCATCATGGAACAACAGTGAATTCACAGCTCTTGCTAAAGAGCTCAATTTCTCTCTTGATACACCAATCAAAGATCTACCAAAGAAGACTTTGGATATAATCTTTAATGGTTACACAAAGAGAAAACTTAAGATGATTTTCATTTCAAAAGATGATGGAATGAAGCTTGAGCAGAGCAAGAAGTTTGAAGGTGTTTTGAAGCAGCTTCAAAGAAGAGAGTATCAAACAGGATCCCATCAGATGAGAGCATGGTATGAATCATTCAAATCATCTCATGTCTGTAAATCATGCCATGGAAAAAAACTCAGAGAGGAAGCTCTCAATGTAAGAGTGCAGGATAAAAACATCATGGATGTCACAGCACTATCTGTAAAAGATAGCATTGATTTCTTCAACAACTTGAAGCTTGATGAGACAAAGACAGAAATATCTAAAGAGATCTTGAAAGAGATCAAATCAAGACTGTCCTTCCTGCTTGACGTTGGACTTGGGTATCTGACTCTCGATAGAACAAGTGGCACCTTGAGCGGTGGTGAGGCCCAGAGAATCAGACTTGCAACCCAAATTGGTTCTGCTTTGACTGGCGTTCTTTATGTTCTTGATGAGCCATCAATTGGTCTTCATCAACGAGACAATGAGATGCTGATCAAAACTTTGAAACATTTAAGAGATATCGGAAATACCTTGATTGTAGTTGAACATGATGAGGCAACAATCAGAGAGGCTGATTATCTTGTTGATATTGGTCCTGGTGCTGGTATTCATGGTGGTTACATAATTGGACAGGGAACTCCTGATGAAGTAGCAAAGATACCTGAATCAATTACAGGACAGTTCTTGGCTGGAAAACTGAGCATTCCTGTTCCTAAAAAGAGAAGAAAAGGTTCCGGTAAGAAAATTACAATAAAAGGTGCAAGTAAGAACAATCTAAAGAGTGTCAATGTTGACATTCCTCTTGGAAAACTTGTCGTTTTGACTGGTGTATCAGGAAGTGGTAAATCATCACTTCTCAATGGTATATTGGTTCCTGCTGCAAAGAGAGCTCTGAATGGAAAATCCAACAACATGGATGGCTATACAAAGATCAGTGGAATTGAGAATATTGATAAGCTAATAAACATTGATCAAAGTCCAATTGGAAGAACTCCAAGATCAAATCCTGCAACATATGTTGGTGTGTTCACACCAATTAGAGAGCTGTTTGCATCTCTTCCAGAGTCAAAAGCTCGTGGATACAAAAGTGGACGTTTCAGCTTCAATGTACCAGGTGGTAGATGTGAGAACTGTAAGGGTGATGGTCAGTTAAAGATTGAGATGCACTTTCTTCCTGATGTTTTTGTTGGCTGTGATGTCTGTCATGGAAAGAGATTCAATCAGGAGACTCTGAACATCAAATACAAAGGAAAGAGCATATATGATGTTCTTGATATGACTGTAGAGGAAGCTGTTGAATTCTTTGCTCCAATTAATAAAATTAGAGTGAAGCTTGAGACCCTTCAATCTGTTGGTCTTGGCTATTTGAAACTTGGACAGAGTGCTCTGACATTGAGTGGGGGTGAGGCACAGCGTGTCAAACTGTCTCTTGAGCTATCAAAGAGAAGCACTGGTAAGACTCTGTATGTTCTAGATGAACCTACAACAGGTCTTCACTTTGCTGATGTAAAGATGCTTGTTAAGGTGCTGGATAGATTGGTTGATCAAGGAAATTCAGTTATTTTGATTGAACACAACCTTGATGTTATAAAAGTTGCAGACCATGTTATTGATCTTGGCCCAGAGGGTGGAGATAGAGGTGGATTGATTGTTACCACAGGAACTCCTGAACAAGTTGCAAAACATCCAACATCTTATACTGGTAAATTTTTAAAACCAATGCTAGAATAGCAAAATATGAAGAAAGTTTTAGCAATACTGTTGATATCAATGTTTATTATGGCAAATAGTTTATTTGCAAAATCACTTTCTGTATTGAGTGTTGAAAATGCGACAATGGACCAATTGGTGTTGATGTGCAGTGTCAGGAATCTTTCAATTGAAGGCTCCAAAACTGAACTGAAAAACAGGTTGCTGGAACTGATGATGACTGATGAGGACGAGAGTGAAGGTGATTTGCTCTTGTCTGATACAGATCCATCATCCATAACTGGTGCTACGATAGATGAACCTATAAACAGCAATCCTTATATATTGAAGATAATAAGTGCTCAGACACTTACAAAAACGGGGGATGAAGAGCCTCTTATAATTCTAGAGGGCTCAGCTCAGATAACATTTCAAACTAGTGAAGATGAGGATCCTCAAAAACTCAGTGCAGCTAAAATTGTTGTTGATTTAAAACACAAGAGATTGTCTGCGTTGGGTTCTGTTTCTTTTCAGAGCGGTCAGGAAAATGCCAAAGAGAATCTTCAGAACATTGAAGGTGAGATTGTCTCCCTAGATTGGAGTACTCAATATATTGATGTTGCAGGTGGTAGTATCTCGACCACAAGAGAGAACAGTGATGGAGAGGATGTGACCTTCACTGCCTTTTCAAAAGAGCTCTCTTACAACAGTGACATAAACTCATTCATCTTGACACATGGTTATGTGACATCAAATCCCGATACTTCCTACTCCTCAATAACCGCTGAAAAACTTGTTCTGCTTCCAAATGGTGATATGTATCTGAAAAATGCATACATCTCAATTGGACGTGTTCCTGTTCTATATCTTCCTTATTTTTACTCTCCTGGTGCCACAATGATTGGAAATCCATCAATTGGATATGAATCATCTCGTGGACTGTTTGTAAACACAACCTGGGAGATATTTGGAAAGTATCCATCTTTTGATACCACAGAGCAGAGCAGCTTCAGCACTCTTCTTGATTCAGATGATGACAGTGTTCTCTATCCAACATCTTCAATCTATACATCAACAGATGATATATCAGATTTGGAAAAATGGGCGACTGAAAACAACAACTATCTCACACTCATGTATGATGCATATCAGTACACCCCTTACAGAGATGACAGTGATAATGTAACAAGCTCAACTGAGTATGGAACAGATGATGATGTTGATGATCAAGCTTTTGCTGTTGGTTATGCAACTGAGTTGAATTTCTTTGAAGATAAATTGAGCATCGATTCTTTTTCGATGTTCTCATTCACATCTGATGGGGTTGATGGAGACATCACAGATTCATCAGATTTTCCTGAATTCAGATACGCTGGGGAATTTGATCTCAATTACGATTCAGATGCCATAGATGTCGATCTGTCAATGCCAATGTATTCTGATCCTTATGCTCTCAAGGCATATGCCAACAGATTATCATCTTTCTCTCTGAGTTCCCTGTGGAACACAGACCAAAATTTCCCAACAACTTATTCAAGTGATATAACAAGTTACGATTGGACTGTGAATGCAGATATTGATGTTCCAACAGATATCTTTGGTGATTACATTCAGAACTTTGAGATATCATCAATTGATGCTGATGTGGAATATACATGGGAGGAAGTTGATGGCTCCTATGGCTACAATGTAACAAGCTATACGATTCCAAGCATAGATACTGCCATCAATGGTGAGCTTCTCAATATAGAATTTGGTAAGAAAGCTGATGAAACAGATGATAGCTCTGATGAAGAGAGCTCTGAAGATGAGAATGCAGGTCTTCCTTTCTTATTGAGTGAGGAGGGACTTGAGACCCTCAAATATGAAAATTTTGATACAGATTCTGTCTTTGCAGTTCTGAAGGAGAACGAGGAGAGAGAGATAGCTGAAACAGCGGCTGCAAATGCACTCAAAGAGAAGTTCAAAATAGGGGAGATTGATAAACTCATATCAACTGATGAGAGCTCAAGCAGCTCTACAACAGGCTCCTACTGGAACATAAGTTACACTCTTGAGAATGAATACTCTCATGATGTTGACAGCATTGAATATGATAGTGATGGTGATATTGATTCATATACCGAAGAGACAACAAATGAAGCAGAGTTTGATATTGATTCTGTTTTGAACATAAAGCCAGATATTCTGAAGGTAAGCAGCAGTCTTGATACATATTACTCCTATCAGGACAAGACAGATACAACACAGGAGGTCACAGTTGAGACCTCAAACACAGTGACTGTTCCTTTCTTAGGACTTTCTTATTACTTCAATGCTGACTTATATGATTATGAATACAACAGCAGCAGCACATCAATCACAAATGATTATTTTGAATGGTCAGATGATTGGGTAACAAAGCATAAGGTTGCACTATCACATGAATTTGAGATAACCGATGATGTATCAATAACTCCAATTATGAGTCTGCAGCTACCTCCTCTTGATCTTACATTATCACCAGAGCTTCAGCTTGATGTGTTTGATTTTACCGATGATTTGGTTCTCGATGTTGATATTGACGGAACATTTGAATTGGAATCTCTCACCAATACTTTGAAATACAGCAGTGGATACTACTCTGCAAAGCTCAAAACTTACTATGATTTTGAAGACGATGATGATTATGATAGCACTTGGGATCCTCTGAAGCTCACAGGATCATTTACCTACAGCAACACCGATATCTCTCAGAAGATATCTGAGTCGTTTACATATTACGGTGAATATGATGATATAGATAATTATTTTGATAGCATAAAGACCACATATTCAAATGACTTCTTGACAACAGTTCTCAATTTCTCAACTGATGCTGATGACGATGATGACGATGGAAATGATACAGAGGTGACAGCCGATTATATCAAGAACACACTTGAATTTGATGATCTGCAGCGAATTTGGTGGAAAGGTCGTGCTGGATTTGATCTGGATACGAAGGCCATATTCAACTGGGATTTCAGAGATGAGTACTCAACTTATTTCTCTCTTGAAACAAGCCTCTCTTTTGAAATCGCAGAGTTTTTGGATGTGGAGTTCTCAATCACAACATCAAACTATGGTTTCTATAACTATTTTGATGATTCTGGCAACTTCTCATTCTGGTCGATGCTCAGTGATCTGATCAATTCATTCGATGTGTTTGGCGATGGAATATATGATACAAACTTCACACTTGAGGACATCTCTCTTGATTTTGTCCACTACATGGATGACTGGGATTTGCATTGCACATATTCAGGAAGCGTTGTATTATCTGATTATGAATATTCATGGAAACCTTCGGTATCGATATACTTAGAGTGGGATACCATCCCTGAATTGACACTAGATCAAACGTTCAGCGAGAGCGATGGCAGCTGGAGTGTGGACGATTAAAAATGGATAATTAATGATAAGAAATATAAAGTTTGATGATTTGGATAAGATGAGAATCATTTGTGGTCCAAATGATAGCAACATATCATACATGGAGATCTTGCTTGATTGTGAGATAATAATGAAAGGCAACACTTTGATTGTCAGCTGTGATGGTGAGGACAGGTTGAATCTTGCCTCTGATTTATTTGATTCTTTGAAGAAGATAATTGGTGATACAACAGAGAGCATTGGTGAGAGTGAGATATTCATGGAATATCAGAATGTCGTCAATGGTCCAAGCGTCTCATCTTTACTTGAGAACAAACCAGAGCTTGATGACTATCAAACAATCAGTGTGAACAACAAGACAATTTTTGCGAAGACAAACAATCAAAGACTTCTGATTCGTGCAATGGATACAGCTCAGATAACATTTGCAATAGGACCTGCTGGAACAGGAAAGACCTTTTTGGCAATAGCCTATGCTCTGTCCCAAATAAACGAAGGAAAGAAGCAGAAGATTGTGCTGACAAGACCTGTTGTGGAAGCAGGTGAGAGTCTTGGATATCTTCCAGGTACGCTCAATGAGAAGATCAATCCATACGTCAGACCTCTGTTTGATGCAATGGAGTGGATGCTTCCACCAGGTTCCATCACAAGACTTGAATCATCGGGCGCAATTGAAATTGCACCTCTTGCATACATGAGAGGTAGAAGCCTTCATAATGCTATAATAATACTTGATGAAGCACAGAACACCTCTGTTGAACAGATGAAGATGTTTCTAACAAGAGTTGGAGAGAACTCCAAAATTATAGTCACAGGAGATATCTCCCAGGTGGATCTTCCTCGCGGAAAAAGATCCGGACTTATACACGCATCTAGAATTCTTCGATCAATTCATGGAATTGAATTTGTCGATTTTGATTCAAAAGATGTTGTGAGGGCCAAGATTATCCAGAAGATAATTGAGGCATATGAAGTTAAGGAGAATGAATTTGAAAGGTAAGGATTATCATCCATTTGCTCAAATATTTCCAGAAAAAGATGAAGCAACAAAGAATCAGAAGGTAGCAATTGTAGTTGTCATACTGTCAATACTTCTGATAATGCTTGTAATGCCCTGGTTCATTGAGGGCAACTTAATGGGCTCAAGTACTGTATCAAATCAACTTAAAGTCAGACAGCTGGCTCCAGAGGATCTGTATGTCAAAAGAGCCTTTGAATATGAAGATGTCAACAAGACCAATGCTCTAAGAGATGAGGCCATCAAAGAGGTGAGTCCTTCTTTTGAGTTTGATAAGAAGGCAACCTATGATAGCTTCAGCAATCTAAATAATTTTGTTAAGAACTTTGCATCAATGACAAGCTCTGAAATGGTATCGTACCTCTCAGACCTCAATGATGATGAGCTTCTTTTTGTAAAAAGCCAATTCAACATACTTACAGCAGACCAAAAAGAAGAGATATCTCAGTGGTTGGATCAGATAGGCAAGATGGCAATTGATGCTGGCTTTGCCAATTCCTCTCAAATAATTGGTGTGGAGGAGGATGGTTATTCCTCTATAAAGATTGAGGGCACTGTTGACAATCTCTTTGATAAAAGCAACAAAGATTTGAAAAGAGATGTTTCAATTGATGAAATTTTAACAGCAGATAACATGCAGTCCTTTGTGGAGGACAAGATCAATGATTACAGAATAACAAGCACAGGTTATGATCATGAGTTGTTCACCGTTCTTTTGAAGGGAGTACTCAGCACAAATCTTGTTTACGACAGTGTTGTGACTTCATTAGAAAGAAATGAGGCCTATGAGAGTGTGCCTCCTCAAAATGTATATATTGCGGCAGGACAGAAGGTCCTTGTTAAAGATTCAATAATAACACAGGCTGATTTAGACCTGCTCAAGCAGGTTGAGATCAATAAGTCACTTTATTCAACAGCGCAGATCATATCCCGTGAGATTTTGATTGTCCTTGTGACTCTCATATGTTACTACTTCTTCTTTACATCCAACAAAGGCTCGTCAAGAAGAATGAGCTTCACTCTCGTGTATTTGATCATAATGCTTGCAACACTGCTTTTGACCACAGTTCTTATATCATTCAGTGATTTCTTCCATGCAACTGTACTTGGACCACTTCTACCTGTGGTGTTTGGGGCTCTGTTCTTGAACAATCTTACAGGAAGCAAGAAATTTGGTTTTGTATTCACTCTTCAGTATGCTTTTTATGCAGCACTGTTTCCAGGAACAACCTGGTTCACATTTTTCTACATCGCAACCATAGGTATATCATTCATCTTCTTGATCAACTATCAACAGGATAGACTTATAAACAATATATCGGTGTTGAAAGCAATGGTTGTTGCAATTTTGATGACAGTGCTTCTGTATGCGATACAGGGGTTCCCTTTCAATGATATTGCCTACAGTATTTTGAATGTATCGTTGAACTGTGTTCTGTGTCTTGGTGTTGAAAAATTTGCACTGCCTTATGTAGATAGCTATTTAAACATTCCAACAATATTTAGATTGAGAGAGCTTGAAAAGTTAGATGCTCCACTTCTTAAGAAGTTGAAGATTCAGGCAAACGGTACATTCAACCATTCAATTGGTGTATCTGATTTGGCTGTAGCTGCTGCTAAGGAAGTTGGTGCAGATGAGAATCTGTGCAAGATTGCAGCTCTTTATCATGATGTTGGTAAGATGGAGCATCCTGAGTACTTCACTGAAAATCAGATAGAAGGGGACACTTCAAAACATGATGAGTTATCTCCAACAATAAGTGCTGCCATGATTCGCTCTCACGTAAGATTGAGCGTTGAAAAATGTCGTGAGGAAGGACTCCCTTTTGAGGTAATCACTATAATCAGTGAGCACCATGGTAATGATGTGATATCCTTCTTCTACAATGAAGCAAGAGAGAAAGCTGGTGAGAATACGAATGTATCAATAGCAGACTTCTCTTATACAGGAAATCCACCATCTTCTAAAGAGAGTGCAATTGTGATGTTGAGTGATTGTGTTGAAGCAGCATCTCACTCAATCAAGGATATAACACCTCAGAAGATCAGCAGAATGGTTGGAAACATAATAAAAACTAAGTTTGAGAACAACCAGCTCAATGACAGTCGTCTCGATTTGACTGAGCTTAAGATGATTCAAACAGCTTTAGAGAAATCTTTGATGGGAAAATACCACACTAGAATTGCATATCCTGAAGAGGAAAAGAAAGCAAAGATGTTAAATACTACAAAAAATTAGGAATTTGTAGGATTAATTTAACATTTAATTAATTTTATGCTATATTTTAGAAAACTATAAAATTTTGGCTTACCGTAGTTCTTTGAATGAAAATAAGTTATGATTACATTTAATTAAATTTCATAAAGAATTTAATAATATATTAATGAGAGATAAATGAATACTATTGATGTTGAATATGATGCGGCATCCTACAGAGACATTGCAGATGAAGAGTTTGTGATCAGTTGGGTGAATCGCGTATTGGAGAAGGTTGAGAGAGACAATGTTGAGCTCTCTATATCTTTTGTGAGTGATGAAGAAATTAAAGATTTGAACAAACAGTACAGAAATCTTGATATGCCAACAGACATTCTTTCTTTTGTCCAAGGGGACAGCAAGGATGATGATGACTTCTGGCCTTGTGAAAGTGAGGAAGAAGAAGCTCAGGTCCTAGGTGATATGGTTATATCTCCTGATGCAATAAAACGCAACTGTGAAAATTTCAATGAAACTCTAGAAAATGAGTTAAAACGTCTTCTTGTACATGGTGTTCTCCATTTAATTGGTATGGACCACAAGACCAACGAATTCAAAACTGAGCCGATGCTCATTCTTCAGGAACAAATCCTTAATGATTTAAGGGAGATGGAATAGTGGGTATCTTTGACTCGTTTTTTAAGAATCAACCAAATAAAGTTAGAACAGAGCAGGATGAAGAGCTTGAAAAGAAGGAGATAGCTGAGCGTCAGACAATGATCAAGGGTATTTCTGAACTTGATGATTTGACTGTTCGTGAGGTAATGATTCCTCGTATTGATGTTGATTTCTTGAACTGTGATGTGACTCTTGATGAGTTCTACAGCATCATAAAAACCAATGGATACTCTCGTTATCCTGTATATGAAGATAATTATGACAATGTAATTGGTGTTCTCTATGCAAAAGATTTGCTTAGAAAGGGAATAAGAGATAGCTTCGATGTGAAGACATTGATGAGAAAAGCTTATTTCGTTCCAGAGAGCAAACACCTTGATGACCTTCTTCGTGATTTCAAGAAAAGAAAGGTTCACATTGCAATTGCTGTTGATGAATACGGTGGCGTTGCAGGTATTGTATGTCTTGAAGATATTCTTGAGGTAATCGTCGGTGAAATTCAGGATGAGTTTGACGAGGATGAAGAAGAGGAAATCAGAAAAATAGGTGAGCACACATATCTAGTTGAAGCTCGCTGCAGTATTGAAGACCTGAATGAAGAGCTTGATTTGAGACTTAATGAAGAGGACTTTGAGACCCTAGGTGGTTTTGTATTTGAGCTCTTTGGAAGGATCCCTTTAAACGGCGAAGAAGTCGAATATGAGGACTTAAAATTTAAAGTTGAAAATATTGAAGGACATAAAATCAATACTATAGAAATTACTAAAAAAATGTAGTATATTCATCATTGTAATAATTTTTACAAAATAACTAGTAAAAATATTTAAATGATTTAATTAGTTAAATATAGATAATTTTATATAGAATAGAGAGATGATGTTTTTGTTGCAGTTTGTTGCGATAAAAAAATATCGATTTTTACCCTGTATATCGTTGACCATATTGAAAGTAATTAGTATTATTTAATCATAAAAAATAACCATAAATCTGGAGGATTTATCCATGAAGATTGCAATTAACGGTTTCGGCAGAATTGGACGTAATGTATTTAAAATCGCTTCCAAAGACCCAAGCATTGAAATTGTCGGAATTAACGACTTAACAGACCCAAAGACTTTAGCACACTTACTAAAGTACGATTCAACTTACGGTGTATACCCACACGAAGTAAAAGCTTTAGACGGCGCTATCTCAGTTGATGGTAAAGCTATTAAAATTTACAGTGAAAGAGATCCAAAGAACCTTCCTTGGGGCGCTTTAAATGTAGATGTAGTTGTTGAATCAACAGGTGTTTTCAGAACAGCTGATGGTCCTAGAGGTGGTTACAAAGATCACATCAAAGCTGGTGCAAAGAAAGTTATCTTAACTGTACCTGCAAAAGACACTATCGACCAAACTATTGTTTGTGGTGTTAACGATGATACTATTGATCTATCAAAAGAAGCTTTCTCAAACGCATCTTGTACAACTAACTGTTTAGCTCCAATTGCTAAAGTTATTGTTGACAACTTCGGTATTGAAAAAGGTTTAATGACAACTGTACACTCATACACAAATGACCAAGTTATGCTTGACCAGCCAAAAGCTGATTTAAGAAGAGCTCGTTCTGGTGCTGTTTCAATCATTCCTACAACTACTGGTGCTGCAAAAGCTGTATCTCTAGTTATTCCTGAATTAGAAGGAAAAATGAATGGTTTAGCAATGCGTGTTCCTACTCCTACAGGTTCAATTGTTGATTTAACTTTCGAAACAACAAAAGATTGTACTGTTGAAGAAATGAATGCTGCATTCAAGAAAGCAACTGAAGAAGGCCCAATGGTAGGAATTCTAGAATACACTGAAGATCCAATCGTATCTCACGATATCGTTGGTAACAACCACTCTTCTATTGTTGATGGACTTTCAACAATGAAAATGGGTCCTAAATTCTTTAAGGTATTGAGCTGGTATGATAACGAAATGGGTTACTCAACTCGTGTTGTTGATCTAGCTAAAAAGATCGCTAAATAATTTATTTCCCTAATAAGGAACAAGCCTGCTCACTTCTTATGATGGGGCAGGCTTTATTTATAATAAGGAGTTTGTAATGGTTTTAAACACAATTCGTGACACAAATTTTGACAACAAAAAAGTTGTAATCCGTGTAGATTTCAATGTACCTATCAAAGATGGTAAAGTAACTGATCCAACTAGAATCAAAGCTGCACTTCCAACAATCAAATATTTACTTGATAATGGTGCATCTCTTGTAGTAATGAGTCACAGAGGTCGCCCAAAAGGTAAGAAATCTGAAGAATTCAGTATGGCACCAATTGCTACAGAATTCAGTGCTCTATTAGGTAGAGAAGTTAAATTAGCTCCAGATGTTATCGGTGACGAAGTAGCTAAAATGGCTAAAGACCTCAAAAAAGGTGAAGTTTTATTATTAGAAAACCTACGTTTCTACAATGAAGAAACAGATAATGATGAAAATTACGCAAAGACATTAGCTTCTTACGGCGATGTTTATGTAAACGATGCATTCGGCACAGCTCACAGAGCTCATGCTTCAACAGAAGGTGTTTCTCACTTCTTACCTTCTTATGCAGGTTTCTTAATTGAAAAAGAAGTAAAATTCATGGATCCACTACTATCTAATCCAGAAAAACCATTTGTAGCTATCATTGGTGGCTCAAAAGTATCATCAAAAATTACAGTTCTAGAAAGTCTATCAAAAACTTGTAACACAATCGTAATCGGTGGTGGTATGGCTTATACATTCTTGAAAGTTCAAGGTTATAGCATTGGTAAATCTTTATTAGAAGAAGATTATCTTGAAACAGCAAAATCTTTCTTAGCTAAAGCAGAAGAAAGAGGTGTTAAGGTAATTCTACCTTTAGATCATGTTTGTGCAGCTACATTTGCAGAAGATGCAACTCCAGTTTCAGTAGATGGCGCATCTATTGAAGGTGATTTAATTGGTATGGATATCGGTCCTAAAACTATTGCAGCAATTTCAGCAGAATTAAAAGATGCTAAGAGTGTTGTATGGAATGGTCCAATGGGTGTATTTGAATTTGATGCATTTGCTGAAGGTACTAAGAAAGTAGCATTGGCATTAGCAGACTGCAAAGGTATTACAGTTGTAGGTGGTGGTGACAGTGTTGCTGCTATTAACAAATTTGACCTAGCAGATAAAGTAAGTCACGTTTCAACTGGTGGTGGTGCTTCTCTAGAATTCCTAGAAGGTAAGACTTTACCAGGTTTAAAAGCTTTGGAGGCAAAATAATGAGAAGAGCATATATTGCAGGTAACTGGAAAATGAACTTAACACCATCAGAAGGTGTTAAATTGGCAAAAGAATTAGCAGAAGCTGCTAAGGGCTGCAGTGCAAAAGTAATGGTAGCACCTAACTTTGTAACACTACCAGGTGTTGCTGAAGCATTGAAAGACAGCGATATCATCGTTGCTGCTCAAAACATGAATGATCACACAAGTGGTGCATTCACTGGTGAAGTTGCTCCAGCTATGCTTAAAGATTTAGGCATCAACACTGTTATCTTAGGTCACAGTGAAAGAAGAGCAATCTACGGTGAATCAGATGCTTTGATCAACAGCAAAGTTTTATTGGCATTAGAAGAAGGCATGGATGTTGTTCTTTGTATCGGCGAAACTCTTGAAGAAAGAGAAGGTGGAAAACTTGAAGAAGTTCTATCTCGTCAGGTAACTGAAGGACTTAAAAATGTTACTGAACAGCAGATGGCTAAGATCACTTTAGCTTATGAACCTGTTTGGGCTATTGGTACTGGTAAGACTGCTTCACCTGAAGATGCTGACGGTGCACACGCATTAGTTAGAAGCATAATTGAAAAACTTTTCAACAAAACAGTTGCAGAAGAGACAATTATACAGTATGGTGGTTCAGTAAAGGCTGCAAATGTAAAAGAATTAATGGCTAAAGAAAACATCGATGGCGCTCTAGTTGGCGGTGCATCTCTTTCAGTTGAAAAGTTCCTTCCAATTGTAACTTTTGATAAGTAAAAAAATTCGGAGAGATTAAATGGGTACTTTAAATGTTGTATTGACAGTATTATTTATTATTGTCAGCATATTGTTGGTTTTCATCGTAGCGATTCAAGATGAACAGAGTGATGGAGTAGGTGGCGTCTTTGGTGGTGCTGCACAAGCTTCCTTCGGTTCCTACACAAGCAGTGTGGTAACAAAGGCAACTGCCATTCTTGGTGCTTCTTTTATGATTCTTTCATTGTGCATAGCATTGGTAAACCGTGCTCCATCTGATGATAAATTATTAGATTCTGTGGATACCAACCAAGTTCAGCAAAGTCAAACTTGGTGGGTTAACTCACCTGCAGAAGTTAATTAATCAGGACTTTTAAGAACTGATGATTAATAGTCCGGCCGCATTTTTATGCGGTCGGTTTGTTTATAAAGGAGATTTAAATATTATGAAAGTTTGTATTTTATACGCAGCTAAAGGTAAAGACAGTTCGAATATCAAGAAGATTGCTTCTGCACTTGCTAGAGGAATAGAAGAGCAAAACAACATTGTTGATTTAGTAGATATCAAACTCGAAGGTACTAAAATTATATCCTATTACGATTACTTAATTATAGGAACAGAGGCCATCAACACTTTTGGTGGAAAAATTCCACAAAATATTAGTACTTTTTTAAGAAATAGTGGTACTATTAGTGGTAAGAGATGTATGGCGTTTGTAACGAAAGGCGGTATAAGATCAGGTAAGACTCTGCAGGCTTTAATGAAAGTTATGGAATCTGAGGGTATGTATCTTAAAACAAGTGATGTTATTGATAAAGAAGCTATGGCTACAGCCATTGGTAAACGACTTCACATCGAATCTAATTAAAATTAAGTAGGAGAATTTTCCGGTTATGCAAAATTTTAAAGTTAAGAGACTATCTCTTATTATGATATGTTTGATTGTAGCATCTCAATCTATGTTTGCTGCAATGTCTAGTTTTGGTAAGCCTGCGGCTATCATTAAATTTAATGGTCAAACAATGGCTGTTACAACTGAAGAATTGGACACACAATATGCTCAAGTTAAAGATATCGCAGAACAGCAGGGACTTACAGAAGCAGCTGCAAAACAGCAGGTGTTGGAAGGTATAATTGACAACAAGCTTTTCGCTGCTGCAGCTAAAAGAGATGGTATTGTAGCAGATGATGACACTGTCAATAAGTTATTTGCCAACCAAAAGACAGTGGTAGAGAAATCTGCTGGAAAAAGTATCACAGAAAAGCAATTTGAAGATATGATAATTCAGAGTGTTGGGTCTGTTGACGAATATAAAGAATATCTCTCCTCTCAATATGTGCTTCAGCAGTACATAACAAAGATGAAAGGTCAAGAAATTCAAAATGCAGTTGTTCAACCAACTGATATTGAAGTAACAAACTTCTTCAGACAGGAAAAAACAAAGTTCATCAATCCTGAAACTGTAAATGTTGCCCAAATATTCATTCCTTTCAAGGATAATGATACAAATACAAAATCTGAAGCTACTTTAAATGATCTTGTAAAACAGCTAAGAGCTGGTTCAATCTCTTGGAATGATGCAGTAGCAAAATACAGCACCAATTCAAACGGTAAGGTTGATGGTGATATTGGTTGGATCACTCTTGATGATACTCAGAATGTTAAAACTATGATGGGACTGGATTTCTTCAATACTGCTTTTGAAACAGAAGTAGGACAGGTATCTGATGTAGTTAAGAGCACTGCTGGTTATCACATTCTTAAGGTTAAGAAACACATTGATGCCAAACTGCTATCAATTGATGATCCAATCAGTCCTGCTGACACAATGACAGTTAGACAATACATTATCAATACTTTGGCTCAGCAGAATGCTCAAGCAGCATACAACAGTGCTATCAAAGATCTATCTAACACTCTAAGAGACCAAGCAACAATCACAAAATTGATTTAATTTAAGTTATCAATTTTATAAAACATTCCTTATGATTTGTAGGGAGTGTTTTTTTTAGTTCTTGTTTTGCAAAATATCTATTTAATGGGATTGTAAGAGTTTCTCTCTTTTGTTATTATAATTTTAAATAAATTAGTAATAAGTTTTTTGATTTTTGAGGATTAAGCATGAAGACAAGACACATAGCACGTGAATTAGTGTTACAAGCATTGTATGAAATGGATGTTCGTGGAGAACTTTCAATCGACAACTATAGACCTAACTATTTCCCATGTCTAAGCGACAAGGAAATGGACAAGCTAGAAGATGAAGTTAAAATTTATGCTACCTCTTTGCTAATGGGAACTCTCGAGTCCCTAGATAAAGTAGATGCATATATTTCTGAATTTTCTTTCAATCGCCCAATTGATAAGATTAACATCGTAGATAGAAATATCCTTCGTTTGAGCATTTACAGCCTATTAAATACTGATGTACATCCACATATTATAATAGATGAAGCAGTAAAATTATCCCAAGAATTTTCAACAGACGTCACATATAAATTCATAAACGGAATACTTGATTCTTTTCAGAAAAAGCTTTCATTAGAGGAGAAATTCAATTGATTACAATTAAAAGCGAAAAACAAATAGCTGGAATCAGAGAAAGCTGCCACTTGTTAGCAGAACTTCTTGACTTCTTAGAAAACGGTTATTTAGAGGAAGGTATGTCTACCTTAGATATAGATGATTACTGTTTGGCTTATACAAAGAAAGTAGGTGGAAAACCTGCATTCAGAGATTATGGTGGTTTCCCAAACACAGCTTGCATAAGTGTCAATGATGAAATTATTCATGGTATTCCAAGCAAAAAACGTATTCTTAAAAATGGCGATCTTGTATCTGTTGATATGGGTATAAACCTAAATGGATATTTCTCAGATAGTGCTCGTACAATCATTGTTGGTGGTAAAGGTACTCCTGAAGATGAAAGATTATGTAAAGTAACAAGAGAAGCTTTAATTCTCGGTTGTGAAGCAGCTGGTAAGAAAGGAGCTAGACTCCACGATATTGGTCGAGCTGTTTACAATCACTGTAACAAAGCTGGTTTCGGCGTTGTTAGAGATTACTGTGGTCACGGTGTTGGTCTTAATGTTCATGAAGAACCAGAAATTCCTAACTATGTATCTCATTTTTCTCCAAATCCAAGATTGAGACCTGGTATGGTTATTGCTATTGAGCCAATGATCACTATCGGTACTGAAAAGATTTCAGATAACGATCCAAACGGATGGACAGTTACAACTGCAGATGGCAAAAACGCTGCACACTTTGAACACACTGTTGCTATTTTAGAAAATGGCATGGAAATTTTAACAAAAGTATAATATTAAGATAATTAGGAGACAAAATGGCTAAAGAATTTGTGAAAACAGATGATATCAGAGACGGAGCTTTGAAGCTTGTTCATAAAATGTATACAGAAGATGGTTTCGTACCAGATGTTATCTATGCTTCTCTTCGTGGTGGTGCTTATATGGCAAATGTAATGAGTGAGTACTACAAGATGGTTAAATTAAGAGAAGACAGTCGTCCAGTTTTATATGCAGCAGTTGTTGCAAGATCTTATGGATACCTCAGATCACAAACTAAAGTTATTGTTGATGGTTGGACATATTCTCCTGAATATTTAAGATCAGGTGATAAAGTACTTATTGTAGATGATATCTTTGATACAGGTAAGACAGTGAATGCTTTATCTGAAGTTATAATGGGAAAAGGAATTCCTCGTGAAGATTTGAAGATTGCAGTTTATGATTACAAATCATTTGAGCATCCAGATAAAAAACCTCTTCCTGTTCAACCTGATTACTATTGCAGAAAACATGTAATTATCAATCCTGAAGATGAAAGATGGATCCATTACAACTGTCATGAATTTGTAGGTTTGACAAGCGAAGAAATCGATTCTCAGTTTGAGGATGCAGAAGTTCGTGAAATTTTACATGAAGTTCGTGGTGATAATAAATAATAGATAGATCTATCAAAACAGAAAGGAGTTCTCAATGAGGACTCTTTTTTGATTGTGGGGGAATAAATGAAAAATAAAGTTGAACTTCTACTCAGAGAGAATGTCATGCTCTTTCAAAAAAAGCGAGTTGATTTGATTCACTCCTGTTTGGGCATGGAAGGCTTTGAAATAAGTAATGAATCTGTGAAAGCAATCTATGATAAAACCATAGTACCAATGGCTGACATCACAGCAGCAAATGCTGTTTTGAACTTAAAGGAAGGATGCAGAGAGATCATTCAGAATCTAAGAGGTGAGGTTAGTCTTGAATTTCTTAAAACGTTGAATAAAGAAATAGCTCGTGATGATAGTTTTGATTGGGGTGTTTTGAGAAACTCTAGATTGTTTCTTCAAGGAACTGATTATGTACCTGAGATACCACAGGAGTCTGACGTTGAATTGAAAATCGGTGAGATTCTCAAATTGGAGAGTGATACTGAAAAAGCTTTGAATTTGTTCTGCTACCTTCTGAAGAGCAATATATTCTGGGGAAGAAATCTCTCTCTTTCTTTCATTGTTGCGAATAAAATTATGATAGAAGCTGGATGTGGTATCATATTTGTCGAGGAAGATAAAATTGATGAGTTCAGATCAATGTACATGGCATTCTTGGATTCTGATTCAAACAAAGAGCAATTTATTAATTATGTCTATGATAATTGTATCTGCACAGATAGAGTGGACAGACTCTAAACATTCAAGCATGATTGATAAATATCAATAATAGCCATTATGTTGACGCTGTAAGCGTTTTTACTGGCTTAAGTATGAAATTATAGCTTTTAATACAAAAAACCTATTCTCTCTCGATTATCATGCAAATGATAAGGATGTAGAATAGGTTCTTTATTTAATTCCAGTTATGAGTTAGTTTGATTGCTTTATCTGGAGAATTATTCCAAAGAAGTGAGCGATTGTGAATGTTCTGCAATTTTCGAAATTGCAGAGTTTCAAAATCTTATTAACACGGTATATGCAGGTGTTTTTATGTATGCTCAAATAATCTGCAATTCCTTGGATTCTTCCATCTTCATGTAAGTATGCTTCCATGGTAGGATATATCCAGTTGGAAGTCTGAGAGTCAATCATATCAATTAGATTGTTGCAGTACTTTCTCGATAGGTCAAAACCGTTGTTTGAATAGTTAACAAGTACAAGGTCATCTGGATTCATAGCATTGTAAATCTTTCTGTCAAATGCACAGTTTTTGAATGCCTGAGTTACAAGATATGATTGGTAAAGTACATAGTCTTTATCAAGATTGAAGCCAGCAGCAATCTTAATGATATCGAGATTCAAAGCTTCTTCTTTATCGAGAATGCTCTGAAGGAATTCATCGTTATTGTTTGCTTTACTCTTTATCAAGAGATAGCCATCATTCATCTTCAGTAATAGATCGTTCTCAGGAACAACAATTTTCTCGTCAACGAATTTCTTAAATACTGTTTCATAATCCATATTGTCTTTTTTTGCATTGACTAGAATAACTGAAATTGGAGCTAAATATTCAATATTCAATAATTTAGAAAGATCAACAAATTCATTTCTTGTTGCAATATCATTTCCAACAATCAACTCTGTTAATGCATCCCTGATTTCTTTTCGTTTTAAATTACGTCTTTCTTTGCTACTTCTATCAAGGAAGAGGTTGGTGGTTAGAGAGATGAGAGAAGAGAATCCTCTTATCTCATCTGGTTCTCCATCAATTTCTATAACACCTAAGAATTTCCCATTTTTAATGATAGGAGTGCTGATGCTTGCTTTACAACCTGCATATTTAGCTTCTTCATCTTTTCTTATTTCAATTGTTTTTTGTTGGTTTGCAGCTTCGAAACCACCTGCATGGAACTTACCAATGTTTTTAGGATCGCTACTGGTAAAAATTGTGCCTGTCTCAGATATTACGTTAATTGTGTGAGGTGCAATAATCTTGGCCACGTCGTTAATAATCTCGGCAGATGGCACATCGTATTCTAAAGGACTCATATATTATTCTCCATATGATAATTCATTTCTAAAGTAAAAGTGTTTATTAGATTTATTTGGTAATAAATACATCTTTATTTAAACATTTTAGTACACAAAATATAATAAAGATTTACTAAAATAAAAAGTAAAATTTTAAAAATGTTGAATTATAAATTTCTGTATTTATCAATATAACAAAAAAGATAGTATTAAACCACAGTTATTTATGAAAATACACAAATTTTAGTCGAGAATTTGTTTGAAATATGAAAGATAATAGTACAAATATACATATACCAATAAAAAAAGAGCATGTTGTTATATTTGTATAGATTGTGTGTTTTTTTCAAATAAAATGTTGCTCCAGGAAAAGAGCAACATTATGTTTTTGGATTGGTTTTCTGTTTAATTTTAGTCGGAGATGGCGCCGGAGTAAGTAAAACCTTCAGTAATTGAATGACTGTCTGAATCTTTTATGATATTTGCTGTATCAATTGTCATGGTGTAGTATCCATTATCTGCGGTTGCTACCCAGTATGTTTCAACACTATCATCATCATCATCTGTCTCTATTTTTGCAATGTAGATGATATCAGAGGATCTGTTGAGATTCTTAGCATAATCAACATCAATATCTGATGAAGTGTTGTATCTATGATTAACACTGTCAGCATAGTAAACATAGATGTAATCATAGCTATTCATAGCTATTAGGTAATCAGACTCATCTTGGTCGTAGACTGAATCGTTGAAGAATAGACTTGGAAGATGTACTGCAAAAGTATCTGATTTATCACTGTTGTCCCAACGACCATTTAATTTAGTGTCACTATCGCCAAGATTACCAGAATAAGCATTGCCATCACTTGTGATGATCAATGCATTTGCACCGTCACTATCGCCATGAGCTGAT
>Ga0172377_10001331_pt1 | contig 24772 bp, 19 predicted proteins | sample Pumphouse3metaG_FD_119749 | JGI IMG/M metagenome (GOLD analysis project Ga0172377, IMG submission 119749) | Leachate microbial communities from a municipal landfill in Southern Ontario, Canada - Pumphouse #3 metaG | ecosystem: Engineered > Solid waste > Landfill > Unclassified | place: Canada... | reverse complement strand
TTTTTTTGTATTATAAGTTAGACTTTCATAACTTTTGTGTTATAATGCTTTCTATGAGAATACATAAACTAAATAGTCTTGTAGCACAAAGGATTGCTGCTGGAGAAGTAATAGAACGTCCATCATCTGTAGTGAGAGAATTAATAGATAATTCCATTGATTCTGGTGCAACAGAAATCACATTACGGCTTAAAAATGGTGGACTTGATGAAATAACATTGATAGATAATGGATGTGGTATAGAAAAGGAAGATCTTGAGATCTGTACTCTAAGTCATACAACAAGTAAAGTTAATTCAATTGATGATCTATACCATCTCGCAACTTTGGGGTTCAGGGGTGAGGCTCTGTATTCTATTGCAGCTGTTTCAAAGTTGACAATTTCAAGTAGTTATCAAGGAGCTGATGCTTATAAAATTGTAGTAGATAATGGAGATCAAAGTCCCGTTATGAAGGGTGGACCGTCTGCAGGTTCAATAATAACTGTTGAAGATTTATTTGCTGAAATTCCTGCTCGTAGGGAATTTTTAAAACGTCCATCAACAGAAGCTCTTATGTGCAAGAATATTCTTGTTGAAAAAGCCTTAGCTTTTGAAAAGATAGAGTTCAGATATTACAATGATGACAAACTTATTTCATATATGCCTAAAACTACAAGGCAGATAAGAATACTTGAGGCTCTTGCTACAAGGAAATTCAAACTTCAAACAAGTGATACTTTGATACTTGAAACAAAACAAGAACGATTCAGTATCTATTCTGTTGCGGCAAAACCCTACATACATCGCTCTGATAGATCTCATATAAAGATTTACATTAACGGGCGTGCTATTGATAATTATGCGCTCATACAAGCTGTTACAATGGGTTATGGAGAGCTTTTACCTGGAGGCTCGTTCCCATACTGCTATGTCTTTTTGACAATTGATCCAACTTTGGTTGATATAAATATTCATCCTGCCAAAAAAGAAGCAAAAATTAGAATACAATCTGAAATACACCACTCCATTGTTATGATGATAAAGAATCAAATGGTTCGTGAAATTCCTTCTTTCACTGAGGAAGGAATACAAGAGGATCTTCCTTTAAATGAGCTTGAATCAATTACGAATGTAAAGCAGCAATCAGATGTTAGAAGCGCTTGGGATTCAGCTCCTACAAGTAAATATGACATTGGAAACACACAGACTTCTTATTTCAATAGAAAAATAAGTCATTCGAACTCACAATCCAACAATGCTTCAATTTTAAATGACAGACCAAGCACACCTCAGTGGTTTGAGACAGCAAAAAAAATTCTAGGAGATCAAGATAAAGAAACGGAAAGAGAGAGACAGGAGTCTATTGTAGAAGAATCAAATGTTCTTACAGAAAATGAGACAACCGTCTATGAAAGTACTCCTAGTTTTGAAAACACACAATCCAAAGCTCTCAAACATGATTTTAAATATATAGGTCAGGCATTTCATCTCTACCTTATAGTTGAAAAAGATGATGAATTATATTTAATTGATCAGCATGCAGCTCATGAAAGAATTCAATTTGATAAGATTAAAAAAAGACAAGGAATCCAAAAACTTCTTGTTCCATTATCATTTGAAGTTGAAAGAGATGTAGATGATTATTTACTATCAAACAGTGACCTGTATGCAAATATGGGTATAGAGCTGAGAAGAGTAGATGAGATGTTCTGGGAGATACATTCCATTCCTACTGTATATAAAAATATTGAGGGGAAAATTGTAGATTACATCACAAAAAATACAGGTGATATGGTCGCAATTGAAACGGGACTATTTGCTATTCTTGCCTGTCACTCTGCGATAAGACAGGGTGATGATATTGATGCAGACCTTGCTAATTATATAATTGAAGAAGTGTTTAAGATGGAAGAGCCATGTTGTCCACATGGAAGAACGTTCTTGATAAGATTCAATAAAGATGAGCTGGACAAGGCAGTTGGAAGAACAGTTTAGTCTTCAACTATATTATATCTATTGTAACTGACTGTGGTATTATCGATTCTTCGGATGAGGAGTATAGTATCACAGTTTTTTACATTAGATGATGAAAACATAGCAATATTGCTCTCTAAATCAAGATTTAGCTGTCTATCTAAAAGAACTTTTCCATCTTGATAAAGTCTTATATCATAATTTGCCTCACCATCATCTTTCATATCTTCAATATTCAATATTTTATTTGATTGCTCTTCTGCATCATTTATACTATCTAAGATGTCATTTAGCTGCTCTTGATTTTTTTCATTTTCTGATGATTCAAGCAATATGTAATTTCCATAGATTGAAAGGGTTTCTGTTAGAGGTAATAATTGGGTGCTGCTTTTTTTGATAGAATCAGTCAGAACTGTTCCGTCTCGAAGAAAAATTTTGCAAGTATATTCATCACTGATCATATTTTTGTTAGGAATCAATAAAGAACGTTTGCCATAATAGAAATTATTATTCAGTTCGAATTTTTCGGGTTTGAATGTCCAATTATACAGTTGATTTGAAATTTCGATTTGATTGATTTCAACATTATCTGCGTCAAATGAGACTCCATAAGAAAGATAAAACGCAGATTCTGCAGCAAAAGAATCAGAGAAATCAGAGGAATCCAATTTATAACTGAGGATTTTATTTTTAGTCAAAGAATAATCTTGGACAAAAGAGAAATTATATTGATTTGATACAACATCTACATCTTCCTTTTTACAGGAAGACATAAATATTATTGCTATCAATAGTAAAAAAATTATTAATATTTTATTTTTCAATTTCACTGAGATAAGATCTGACAGGGTTGGCATATGCATTCAATGCATACAAGCGAACCTTTTCATCGAGTCTAGAATAACGTTTTAAGAATTTATCCTTATCTAAATCCTTATATTCATTCTCAAAACGATTCGTTTTTTCTAAATAATCATAAGCAAAATAATTTGTAGGCCAAAGATGATAATTGGTATGTATTTGATAATCTATTTCTCTAGCAACTTCTTTGTGGTCTTTATAGACTCTGTCAGTTAGAGGTTTACCAAAAGAAACGTTGACTCTACCCTTATACTGTCTCAAACCTTTTACAAGATTGATTAAATCTTCATATTTTTTCTTGCTATATTCGCCATTATTGAGAACTTTAAATATCTCTTCTTTCGATTTATTGATATCACAAGGATCATACTCATAACTTATTGATACAGGTACAATTCTTAACTGAGCCATTAAATCAGAGAAAGTTACCTTGCTCTTTCGCATAGATAAATATAACATTTTAATAATAGCTGAAGATGTATCATCAATACCATCTTTTGAACGACCACTTTTTTGGGCTACCCATATACTTTTATTCTTATGTATTATGGTCTCACAAAAATATTTACTCAATCTGATAGATTCTTGATATTTCTCTCGTATTGGCAAAGATCGTTTTACAACAATACCACCATTGATTCTAAACAAATATTCTGCTGCTTTAGATGCCATGAGGTTATCACCAAATGCCATTTCACATAATTGTCTGTCATTCTGTAAAAGAGCATAATCTAATAAAGCGCAATCCAAAACGATATCACGGTGATTAGAAAAATATAGATAAGCATTATTATCAGTAATATTTTCCTGACCAGAAAAGGTAAATTTATCAATACTTCTGTTAATTATTGAAGGAATTAAATATCCTACAGTAATTAATTTCTGAAAATCATCATAATTCTTAACTGATTGAAGTTTTTCAATTATCTCTCTGGTAATTCTTTTAACATTGCTCATATAATCAGGTTCTTTAGAATCAAGGATGATTCCTACAAGATTTGCCATCAATTGAGGGTTCTTTGTTAAATATCTTACTGCTTCTTGTGCATTTTCGCCTTCTAGGGGCGCAATATCTGCATATTCTTCTAAATTCATTAATTAATTTCCTTTGATATGTAAAGATTTAACATACTGAGTTCTCTCCCATTTAGTAGGATCACTCATTCTTTCTTGAGCAAGTTGACCTTTAAAATCGTCAATTGCGTTAAATCCTTTTTTATCCATCCATTCTGATATTTCAGATGTAAATTTGTTTATAACATCTACACCATCTTTCATCAAGACAGAACATAACTCTACACTGCTAGCACCAGCTAATAACATCTTAATTATTGTTGAGCTGTCATAAATTCCAGTATTGGCACATAAATCGCAATTCAACTCTTCACTCATAAGACCTATCCATCTCAATGTATTGTAATATTCAGATGGACTGGACATAGGAATTCCAGGCTTTATAGACATCTTTTCAATATCAATATCAGGATTGTAAAATTTATTGAACAATACAAGAGAGTCAATTTTTAAATCATCAAAATAGTGCATCATCCAACTTGGAGATGAAAAATTTGAACCAATTTTTAAAGAAAGTGGTAAGTCAATTTCTTTACGTGCGATTTTTGCAAAGTTAATATATCTTTTTTCAATTGTTCTGCTATCAATTTTTCTACTGGAGCCAATTTCATAGTGGTTAATTTCAATTGCATCCGCACCAACTACTTTGAAACGAGGTGCATATTCTTTGATCCAATCACCTTTACCGCTACCATTTAAAGAAGCAATAACAGGAATATCCAAACTTTTTTTTGCATCTTCAATTAGAGTTAAATAAGCATCAATCAAATGATCTTCGCTTGCACCTTTCAAGAATCCATAAGCATCAGCATGAGTTAGAAATGCTTCGTTCATCTCCATTGTCATATCAGCTTCTTTGTCAACTTGTTCTTGAAATATTGATTTAATTACAACAGCTCCAGCACCTGCATCTTCTAATCTTTTTAAACTGTCTAGGTTTGATGTAAGTGGGCTGCTTGAAGCAATTATTGGATTTTTTAAAGTTAAACCCATATAATTTGTCTGTAAATTTGCCATGAAAATTACTCCATATTTATTATTTAGTTAGAATAGTATACCACAAAATATTCAATGTGCCACTAGGTTTTTTAACTTTTAAATTTATCAAATAGGATTTTTTCTGTTATAAAACATTTAATTAATGACTATTTATAGTTATAACAGATATAATATTAGCTAAATATATAATATTATGTATTGTTTTTTATTCCTTAAATAATTGCTAATTTATAGGCACTGTTATATTTATTTATTTATTATTGTTGCTATCTGACAATCAGTTATATACTGCTGATTGACAACATATACACCATTTAAATTATTTTTTCCCATATAATTTTTTTTGCATTTTTATTAATTATTTCAAATATTAACAAATAAATAAGGCTCAGCCAAAGCTGAGCCTACATATAGATTGATAAAAATTTATAGTACGTAAGGTACCTTTAAATTATGAGATTGGTAAACGATAAATGTCTCTACATCTGCAACCTGATCTACTTTTTCTAGTTCATTTTTAAAGAAATCAAGTAAAGTTATACCATCATCTTCGTTCAATATAAGTTGAACCATAATATCATAGCGACCGGTCACAACAGCAACATTAACAACACCACGTAATTTTGAAAATTCTATAGCTTTAGTATCTAAATCTAATGTATTTAATTTTACGCCCATCATTACTACTTGGAGCCCAGGAATCAACTCAGGATCAACCAAACCTGTTACAGATAATATTCCTTCATCAATAAGTTTGTTAACCCTTGATCTAACAGTGTTTTCAGTAATACCTTGTTTTTCAGCAATTGCGCTAAAAGGTTTACGTCCATCAATTAATTCTCTAATGATTTCTTTGTTTGTATCGTCTACTTTATTTATCATAATTAGCCATTTTTCCTTTCAAATTCTTTCATGAATTCTGTAAGAGTTTTAACATCTTCTACAGGACAAGAATTATAAATACTAGCTCGTAAGCCACCAACACTTCTGTGACCTTTCAATCCTAACATATCATTTTGTGCAGCTTCTGTTAAGAATTTTTTCTCAAGATCTTCACTAGGAAGGCGGAAAACTACATTCATCTTAGATCTGTATCTACTATCTACTGGAGATTTCCAGAAATCAGAACTATCCAAAACATCATATACCATCTTACTCTTCAATGTAGCTCTTTCTTTCATACCTTGAGCTCCACCATTCTTTTTAATCCATTCAAGAACAAGTTGTACACCCCAAATAGAGAATACAGGAGGAGTATTGAACAAGCCATCTTTAGAAGAATGATTTGCATAGTTCAAGTAATTAGGTAAAGGAGAGTTTGCTCTCTTTAGCATATCTTTTTTCATGATGATGACTGTAGCACCAGCTGGTCCCAAGTTCTTTTGAACTCCACCATAAATCATGTCAAAGTTATTAACATCAACAGGTCGTGATAGGAAATCAGAAGACATATCAGCGATAATTGGAGTATCTTCTCTTTTTGGGAAGTCCTGCCATTCAATACCACCAATTGTTTCATTAGAACAGAGATATAGATATGAAGAATTTTTTGATGCATGAACTGTTTTAGGGTCAGGTAAAGTTGTAAACTTAGAATCTGATCCATCGAAATAGTATTTTACATCACCAAAAACTTCAGCATCTTTACCAGCTTTGTTTGCCCATGTACCACTTTTAATATAATCAGCATGAGTTCCTGGTTTTAGGAAGTTCATTGGAATCATTGCAAACTGCAATGTAGCCCCACCACCGAGGAAGTAAACATCATAGTCACTGCTGATTCCAAGTAATTCTCTCATTGAAGATAAACATTTGTTGTACATACCTTCAAACATTGCGCCACGATGACTTGTTTCAATCATTGACTGGCCATTACCTTGGTAATCTTTTATCTGAGACTGCATTTCATCTAGAACTTCAACAGGAAGAACTGATGGACCTGCAAAAAAGTTTAATTTACGATCGCTCATTTTATAAATCTCCTTTTAATTCATCAATAATACCAAATGCTTCATCGCCGATACGAAGAAGATTCTCTGTAGTATTTGCACCAACATGTGGAGTCAAGATAACTTTATCACATTTTAAAATTGGATAGTCTGGTGTTGGTGGATCGTTTGGATAAACATCAGCACAATAAAGAGCAACTTTTCCTTCATCAAGTAGTTTTACCATATCATCAGCATCAACTACCAAACCACGACATGTATTGATAATGACAGGAGTTTTTTTACAATTTGAGATCAATGCTGCATTAACCATACCTTTTGTTTCTGGTGTTAACGGTGTATGAATTGAAATATAATCAGCATCTGCAACAGCATCTTCTAATTTTTCAATTAATTGTGCTTTATCTGATGATTTTACAAATTTATCATAGGCTACAACTTTCATTCCAAAAGCAGCAGCTCTTGTAGCAACTTCTTGAGCAATATGACCAATTCCAATCAGACATAATGTCTTACCATATAATTCTGTTCTCTTTAATTCTTTCTTCAACCATTTACCTTCTTTCATACCATTATGGTAATCAATTAAGTGTGCAGGTGATGCAATCATTAAAGCCATAGCAAGTTCTGCTACTGCAACAGATGATGCTTTTGGAGTATTTCTAACAACAATGCCTTTGGATTCAGCATACTCTTTATCGATATTATCGATACCTACTCCACCACGAATGATTAATTTTAAGTTTGGAGCACTATCGATGTACTCTTTAGTACATTTAGTTTTACTACGAACTAAAACAACATTAGCTTCGCTTAATTTGGATTTATCATCCGTTACTTCACCAAAAGCTGACAACTTGCCGGCTAATGAAGCATCGAATGCATCTGAAATAAGAATTAACATACAAAACCTCGTTTTTTTGAATATTTATAATTTCATTGAAATTATTTTATAAAATTAGAATAAACGGAATTTGCGATTTTGTCAAATTTTTTTTTATTATATTTATATTATACGTAATATAAAGTTATTTAATTTATACATATATTATTTAAGAACATAAATAATAGAGGGAATTAAAAAAAACCGCCGAGTAATCGACGGTTGGATATCTTAGTAAGATTTTGAAGCGTGAAGCTTTCTAGCTTTCTTCATCTGCTTACGTGCATCTGCCTTTTTCTTTCTGTTAAGAATGGTGGATGGCTTTTCGAAATATTCTCTTTTCTTGAATTCTCGAATGATACCTTCTTTTTCAACCATACGTTTGAAACGTTTGATAGATTTTTCTAAAGGTTCGTTATCGTCAACTTTAATATATGCCATACAAAATCACCTCCTTTCCATTAAAGACATTGGAAAAAATTTTTATTAATTTGTTAACCACGTTTTGTAGTTACCGTGGTTAATATATTGAAATTTAATACTTTTTACAATACCTTTTTGCAATAAATATTAGTTTATTCCACTTTGTTTGATATCCAGTATGGTAAGCTGCAAAATATTCTGATTGTTATAGTAATTTCTACCCAATCTGAACACACAATCTACAACAGTATCTTTATCAAATGTTTTACCAACTTGATCTCCACCATTCCAATAAATGCAAGGCCAAGAATAAGTTCCATAATTTAAAGTTAGTCGAACATTTCTTGAACCACTCTTTCCTCCATTGATAAATTGGTAATCAATTACAGTTGCACCTTGAATCTGAAAAACAATTGGACTGTTTCCTTGTCCATAAGGCTCAAACCTCTCACAGATTTTGATCAAATTAGGATTCATATATTCTTCAGGAATTGTGCAGTCTATATCAACACATTCTTCAACTTCTTCAATACAATCCATAAAGTCAAGTGCATTTTCCATCTGTGAAATAAGTGATGGAATATTCTCTCTTTTTATAGAGAATCCACCAGCATTTGAATGACCGCCAAATGTTTCAAAAGTATCTGTAAACTTTTCAAAGAAAGGTAAGATATCGAAACCTTTTTGAGATCTCATGCTACCTGTTAAAACATCACTATCATCTGAGGAAGATATTACCATTGCTGGAGCTTTAAATTGAGCCAACAATCTAGAAGCCATAAGCCCTGTTATTCCACGATACACATCTGCTTTGTAGACAAGAACCATCTTAGTTCCAAATTTTTCATAAGAAGTTTTAGCTTCTCCTTGCATTTTAGACCAAGCATCTGTTCCCATTTTTTTTCTGGTTTTATTGAATCCCAATAGAACTGCAGATTTTTCTTCAATGTCCTCTGTATCTTTCGCAAGTAACATATCAATTGCAACTTTAGGTTGTCCAAGTCTTCCTGCTGAGTTCAATAGGGGTGATATATTCCATCCAATGTTTGTAGTTGTTATGTCCTTTCCCAATAAGTTATTTGAGCTGAGAAGTGGTAGGAGACTGCTTCTTGGATTTTTAGTTAGAGTTTTCAAACCACGTTTTAAAAGTATTCTATTCTCATCAACCATAGGCATCAAATCAGCTACAGTTCCAATTGCCACTAAATCAAGAATCTTATCATAATCAGTTGAAAGAGATGGATGATTTTTTAAAAATACAGAATTGAACATTCCAATCAGCACATCAAGCTCATCCTTTTCAAATAGGCTGTATCTGCCTGTATGAGAGATACTGGCCAAAGAGAATAGACTCTTTCCTTTTATTGCAGGAATTGTTTTGTCAAAATTCTCTCTGAGGTCGTTAACTGAAATAACAACAGATTTACCAAAAGCTCTTGAGAGTTGTTTTGCTTCTATCTGCTTATCAAGAACCAAAACAGGTAAACCACAATCCAAAAACTCAAGAATTTTAGATTGAGAAGCTTTTACCAAACCTGGGTTCAATTCTTCAATTTTCCTATCAGTGACCATAAAATTACGCATTTTAGCTGCTTGTATAATTATTGTATCATTCCCTGGTTGAGAATGAAGTAATATGAATTCTTGATTATATAATTCAGTCTCACTGAATCTCAAAGCCCAAATTGTTTTTGCAACAACTCCACATCCTGCTAGATGAGGAAATGGATAGCTGGTTCCTTCTTTTTTAGGATCAACAATCGCGTAGGCATCTGGTATTTCAGCTCCACTTAGATGATGATCTAGAATTATGGTATCAATTCCAAGTTTGTTGGCTTCCTTTATTTCTGCAATCTCACTGATTCCACAATCTACAGTTATGAATAAGGTAATTCCTTCCTCATGCGCTTTGTGAACTTTTTCAATGGTCATTCCATAAGGATCTTCACCATCAGGGACAGTGTAAGAACAATCAATTCCACGTTCTTCTAGTTCAGTTTTTAGTAGAACAGTACTTGTTATACCATCAACATCCCTATCACCAAAAATTCTGACTTTCTCGCCTTGACTTTCTGCCTCTTTAATTCTTTCAACAACCTCTTCCATATCTTCAAATTCAAAAGGGCTATGTAGGTACAGCAATTCACTTTCTAGATAATATTTTACCTCATCTCTTTTCACTATCCCACGGCGTGCTAAAATCGAACATGTCAGCATGTCCATTTTGTATCGTCGATGAAGTTTCAACACTTCATCTGGCTCTACTTTCTTTTTTATCCAATTCATATATTTCCTTCAATTTTTTATTATACTAATTAATAGCTGAACCAAGAGAGTTAAATGGACGATTCATTATGCAAGTTGCCCATGTAATCATATAATTTTTTATCCTGATTCTTGTACTTTCATTTAATTTTACAGCCAAAGCGTCTTCAAAACTCATACCCAAGGTATAAGAAAGATACAATCTTGCCTTTGGTCTCAAAATTAATGTTGGTATTTTTTCACAGTTTGAACAACATGCAACGTTCAACTCATGAGAAAAATTCAATATATCTTTTTCCTTGTATGTACTTCCACAGACTGGACACTTTTTAAAATCTTCAATAAGTCCATGCTCTTTTATCAATCTAAGTAAAAACTGTATTACAACCACATCTTTTTCAAAAGATGCATCATCTAGAAAGTCCAATGCACGCGCTAAGAGTTGATATGTATTTGCCATATCATCATTTGCGGTTCTCATTGTGAACTCCACCATAATCGATGCACTTATTATAGCCTCATAATTCTGTTTTATACCATCATGAGGACTGATTAATTGAACATCTTTCAACGAATACTGCTTATTCACAGGATTGTAATAAAGGAAAAACATTCCTTCTTGGAATTGATATGCCTTAGGAGCCGACTTGGATGTTCTGCTTCTGAATGCTCTTATTTCTATAATACCTTCATCCACACTAAGTAAAGTTAGATTTCTATTGCTGTCTCCATCTTTACGTGCTTTTAAAACTATTGCTTGAACATTTACATTACGATTCATCGTTTCTCCTGATTATAAAAAGTAAAGCATCTGCTCTCTATAGTCAATAAAATTCAACGTTTTAAAATTTCTTTGTAGTAACTCACCCTTTTATGTGGTAATCTACAAAACAGTTATGAAGAATCGAAAAACATTTATAATGCTCATTGCATTTCTATTTATATTTATATTACCTTCTTTTTCTATTAGCTTGATGAATATGAGCCTAACAGACCCATTTGAAAGTGAAGAACAGCTCAAAGTTTTTCCTCAAGTTAACAATCTTTCAGCAGAAGATGAAGAATATTTAGATAATTCATCAATTTCTATTTTGACTAAAGCTTCTGGAGATGAAATTTATAGTTGGTTTGGCCACAGTTCTTTATTGCTTGAGACTCCAGAAAACTCTCTTGTTTACGACTATGGAGTTTTCTCATTTGAAAGCGATAATTTCTATAAAAATTTCATTCAAGGAAAGATGTACTATGTTCTGATGGTTTCTTATTTGAATCAAAATCTTGGCGTTTCAGAAAACCAAGAGAGAACGGTTCAGAAATTAACTCTCGATTTAACAGATACTCAAAAAGCATCAATTATCAACTTTCTTCATTATAACAGCCAAAATAAGAATAGGACTTATCTGTATAATTTTTATAAAGATAACTGCGCCACTCGTATTAGAGATATTTTGAATTGGGTTGCAGATGATGATTTCAAGCAATGGGCCCAGAATACCGCCAGTGTGGGAACCTTTAGAGAGCTATCAAATAAATCTCTTTCAAGATCACCAATTATCTTTTGGTGTTTGAATGCAATTCAAGGTGAAGCTGCTGATAGAGTTGGTACAAGATGGGATGATATGTATCTTCCTTCTGAAATGGAAAAGAGCATCATCGAGTACAATAAATTTGGTAGCAGTACTTCGTATCTGTATGAAAATACTCTAGATCCAGGTTACATAGAATCTAAAGATATAAATAATCATGTATTGATGTATTCTATTGCTGCTTTTATATTATCTTTGATAGGACTGTACTTCAAACATAGAAAACAATTACGTAACTCAAGAATTTACGGAATTTACAATACAATAATAATGATATTTCTAACTGTAATTTCTTTAGCTGTTTTCTATCTAAGTTTCTTCAGCAGTATTGATGCTGCTTGGTATAATGAAAATCTGGTATTTTTAAATCCAATAAGTTCAATTGTTCTCCTGATTTCTGCAATTCGAACATTGAAAAAGAAAAAAGAACCAATGAAAAGATTGGCTCAATTTGAGCGAGTTTCCAGATGGTATTCTCATAGTATATTTGTATTGTTTGTTTTGAAACTCATATTCAATAACACTCTCATCCAAAATAACTTAAATATAATGATTCCAGTTTATATTTATTTTATAATCCAAGGTCTGTTCTTCAGAACCAAAAAGTAGGTTTCAATGGCTTTAGAAATAATCAAACAGAATTTTATAATACTGTTTATAGCATCTTTTTGTCTCGGACTTGATAAAGGAGGCTTGAAGCTTCTTTTAATTGTTTGTATGTATTTTCTAACGAAAATAGTTCCTTCAAAGGATATGCTATCAATATTGGCTCCTATAATGTTCATAGGTGATATAATTCCAATCTATATCTATAGAAAAGATGTCAATAAAAAAGCGGTTTTTAGTTTTCTGCCATATGTAATAATTGGTATAATTTTAGCAGGTTTCCTGTCAAAGAATCTTGATGATTCCAACTTTACAGCTATTTTAGCTCTATTTATTCTGATGATGGCCATTATGATGAGTGTATCACAATATAAAAACAGCAAAAAAACTGTTGAACAGTTGAATGAAATAAAGAAACCTCTCTCCCCTCCAGTGAAGACTGTACTGGGTTTCATCACTGGTATCTCTTCTATCAGTAATTCAGCTGCTGCAATCACCAACATGTATTTCTTCAGAGAGACAAAGACAAGGCAGGAATTTATTGGCTCAAGTTCTGCATTCTTCTTTTTTGTAAATGCTCTGAAGCTTATTGTTATTGCATTTCTTTGGAAGACAGTAAATGCACAGACACTTCTGTTGGCTGCTGCTATGATTCCAGGAGCTCTCGTTGGAATATTTGTAGCCACAAAATTGATAAAGATTATGCCAGAAATTGTATTCAAGATCATAATTTTAATATCTGTTTATTATGTTGCAATCATGCTTTTACTTAAGAATTTTCTATAGACACAATGTTTATTTAAAAATTCATGTGCACAATCACAAGCTAAATATATTGCACTCTTATGGTGAAATCATAAGAGTGTTTTTGATACAAGATCTTCAATATTTTTTGTTATAATAATCTTCCATATCTTAGCACTCACTTGTACACTCTCCAGCTTGATTAGATATTTGAGGAGCAAAAAAAACACCGCCAGGTGATCTCTGGTGGTGTCCATTTTTTTAGTAAATAAATCAAAGCTTTTTGAAAATCCAGTCTGATATTGTTTTCATATTCTCATCTTTATTGGTTTCATTAAGCAATTCATGTCTTGCATCAGGAACAAGTATTGATGTCACATCTTGAATTTGACAACTTCTGTACAGTTTTTCTACTCTCTTCACACCCTTTCCATATTTACCTACAGGATCAGCTGTTCCACTTATCAACAGAATGGGAAGTTTCTTCTCTATTTCATTTACCTTACTTTTATCATTTGCTTCTTCAATTAAGTCTATTACATCTCTGTAAAAACTATTTGTGCAAACAAATCCACACCACCTGTCGTCCTCATATTTTTTGACCTGCTCTTCATCTCGAGATAACCATTGATGGGCTGCTCCATTCTTATCAAAATGCTTGTTATATGAACCAAAAGACAGATTATCAAGATGTTTATCAATGAATTTAGGACCATTTTTCTTTATACTTCTCTCTGCAATATTACGACCAATTTTCCCAAACAATCCATTTGAACATGCAGTACCCATAATTACTGCACAGCAGTACAGAGAGGAAACTCTTTCGATCATGCAACGAGCAATAAAGGAGCCCATTGAGTGTCCAAATAGGATCAGTGGTTTATCTTTATTTTCTTCTTTTATGAATTTAGAGAATTCAATTGATTGTTTAACAACTTTATCCCAGCCATTATTTTCAGCAAAAAAACCCAGAGGTCCCTGATCTTCAGACAGACCATGACCGAGATGGTCTTGAGCATAAACACTGATTCCAAGTTTGTTTAAATATAAAGCAAATCCATCATAACGGGCACTATGCTCTGCCATTCCATGGTTGATATGCATGATTGCTTTTTCAGGTTCTGCACTCTTCCAATAGTGATAATGCATTACATATCCATTTTGTAATTTCAACTCTTTTGTTTCCAAATCAAACCTTCCTTTTTGTAAAATCAGCATAATTAATATGCAGATTTAACCAGTTTCAACAGTTATCTGTCAATAAAACAGATGTCATCAACATTGATGATAGTGTTACTATCAAATGAAAGTATACCACACAACCCAATTTTGTAAAGCTATATATTATTAAGTTACACCCTCCAGCTCACTCAAGCCAAAAAAAATCGTCTGTCTTAAAAAACAAACGATTTGAAAAAATATAATTACCAATAGATGAATCTATTTTACGATTTTTGTACCTTTATCGCCATAAAGAGCTTCATACAAGTGAGCTGGGTCAGTGATCAAACCCATGTTACCTGTTGATTCTACATAATCCACTACGGCCTGAACTTTTGGAAGCATTGAACCTGGTGCAAAGTGACCTTGTTCGATATATTCTTTTGCTTCTGCAGTTGTGATGGTATCTAAATTTTTCTGATTAGGTTTACCGAAATTAAGACAAACTTTTTCTACTGCTGTTGAAATAACAAACAAATCTGCTCCTAATTGTTTTGCCATCAATGCAGCTGCTAAGTCTTTATCAATAACTGCTTCACGACCTGATAACATGCCATTTTCATCCCGTACTACTGGAATACCACCACCACCTGCTGCAATAACAGTCAAACCATTATCGCCCAGTGTTTTGATGGTATCTAATTCAACAATAGCTTTTGGCTTAGGTGAAGCAACAACACGTCTCCATCCTCTACCTGAATCTTCTTTACAGCTCCAGCCTTCTTTGTCCATTCTTTCTTTAGCATCTTCTTCTGTCATGAAAGAACCAATAGGTTTTGTAGGGTTGTGGAAAGAAGGATCGTCATTTTCAACTTCTACCTGAGTTACAACTGTTGCTACTTTATTTGTTATTCCTGCTTTGTGGAACTCATTGTCTAAAGCCATCTGCAGTTGGTAACCAATTGCCCCTTGAGTATCTGCAACACAGGAATCTAGAGGTACTGAATGTAAAATATGCTTGGAGTATTCTGCTCTGAGAAGAATGTATCCAACCTGTGGACCATTACCATGAGCGATTACAACTCGATGTCCATCTTTTACTAACTTTGCTATATGTGCTGCAGTTTTTCTTGCTGCTTCATATTGAGACTCTACTGTTACATGTTTTGGGTCATCTATTAAAGAATTTCCCCCGATTGCTATTACTATTAATTTGCTTTCCATTTAACACCACCTCCATGGGTAATACCTAAATATAATAACACAAATGCAACAAATTGCAACACTTTATTTATTAATTTATAAAATAATTTTATGTCCTTTCAATATAAGAAATTAAATTGTATCATCTCTCCAAATTTTATTTTTTTTTGTTAAATTTTAAAATTTTCATACAATTTATGATACAATATGATACATTAATTGAAATGCTAAAAATTTCAATTAATACTAAATTATTGCTTTTATTTTATTTTGATTTATTTAAAAAATATCTCTTAATTATATTACAAATTTACTATAGGATATTAATCCTAGTACATTTATATAGAAATAGTATTGTATATAACAAAAAAAAATCATTAAATCCAAAGAAAATGGATAAATATACTATGCTATTGCCCAATAATTTATTATTTTTAACATAAAGAATTTCGGAGGAAAATACATGAGCGAAAAAGATTTAATAATCCCAGAGCAAATATTACCTACAAACCTATTCATTTTACCTGTTGGTCCCAACCCTGTTTTTCCAGGTTTACTGACACATTTGATGTTTACAGATGACCAAGATAAAAAGATAGTAGACCAAGCAATCAAACATGGTGGAAACATCGGATTGATTTTAAGTAAGACTATAGACGAAGATGCTACATATAATGAAGAAAACCTGTATAAAACAGGTACAGTTGCTAAAATTGTAAAAAAAATAAAACTACCTGATGGTGGTATACACCTATTTATTTCCACAGTAAAAAGATTCACTGTTGACAAATATCTTGAAAGTGGTGAATTTACAATAGCAGAAATTTCTTACGTAGAAGATAAACCTTATGAAGTAGAAGATCTGACTCCATGGACACGTCAGCTTTACTTTGAAGTAAAGAATTTAAGTGAGAGTGATCCAATGCTATCAGAACAACTTAAATTGAATATGGTCAACATACAAGACCCAGGTAAGTTGTCTGATTTCTTGGCATCTTCTCTTGAAATGGAAGGGTCTGAACAGCAGGAGCTTCTAGAATGTCTGGACGTAAGAGAGAGAATTGAGAAACTTTTGGTATTCATTAAAAATGAGCAAGAGATTTCAAAAATCCAAAAATCAATTCTAAATAAAGTTAATAAGAAAGTTGAAAAGAATCAAAGAGATTACTTTTTGAGACAGGAACTCAAAACCATTCAAAATGAACTTGGAACAACAACTGATCCAAGAAAACAGGTCATTGATAAATTAAGATCCCAAATAAAAGAAATTTTCAAGTTCTTCCCTAAAGAAGTACAGGAAAAAGTTGTTGATGAGATGAACAAACTTGCTTCAATTGAAATGGCAAGTCCTGAGTTCAATATTTCAAGAAGTTATCTTGATAATATCGTCAAGCTTCCTTGGGCTCCTTCGAAAAAAAGAGATTATTCAATCACCAGTGCAAGAAAGGTTTTAAACAGAGACCATTATGGCATGAAAGATGTGAAGGATAGAATTTTAGAATTCTTGGCTGTACGTGAGTTAGCGGATAGCGACAAGGGTGCAATCATTTGTTTGGTAGGTGCTCCAGGTGTTGGTAAGACAAGTATCGGTAAATCTGTAGCTGCTGCATTGAAGAAAGAATATTTCAGATTCAGTGTTGGTGGTATGAAGGATGAAAGCGAGATAAAAGGTCACAGAAGGACTTATGTTGGTGCCATTCCTGGTAAGATTGTAAAAGGTCTTCAGGTATGTAAAACAAACAATCCTCTATTCATGATCGATGAAATCGATAAAATGGGTCAATCATACCAGGGTGATCCTGCATCAGCACTTCTTGAAGTTTTAGATCCAGAACAGAACACCAATTTCAGAGATAATTATTTAGACCTTCCTTTTGACCTCTCTCATGTATTGTTCATTGCCACAGCAAACTCAGTTGGTGGAATTCCTGAACCTCTTCTAGATAGAATGGAATTGATTGAAGTTGGCGGATATACATCTGATGAGAAAGTACAGATTGGTAAGAAATATCTTGTACCAAAATCTCTTAAGGCAAATGGTCTTACTAAAAATGATATTAAGTTCACACCTACAATTCTTAAAAAGATTGCTGAAGAGTATTCAAGAGAAGCGGGTGTAAGAAATTTTGAGAAAAATATCAAAAAGATTGAAAGAAAAGTTGCGGTTAAGATACTTGAAGATGAAACAATTGAGAAACCTGTAAAAATTAACAATCAAATGCTAAATGAATTCCTTGGAATTCCATATTTCACTGAGGAAACAAAGATAGTTGCAAACAAACCAGGTATGGCTGTCGGACTTGCTTGGACTTCCATGGGTGGCGATACTCTAGCTATTGAATCACAGGCTTCAAAAGGTACTGGTAAATTGAAACTTACAGGTCAACTTGGTGATGTTATGCAAGAAAGTGTAAATATTGCTTATACATACCTAAAATGTCATTGCAATGAATTAAGAATTGATTATAATTGGTTTGACACTCATGATGTTCACTTACATGTACCAGAAGGTGCTATTAAGAAGGATGGTCCAAGTGCTGGTATTACCATGACAACTGCTCTATTCTCCTTGATTACAAATCAAGTAATGAAAGCGAACACTGCAATGACAGGAGAGATAACATTGATGGGCAAAGTGATGCCTATTGGTGGATTGAAAGAGAAAGTACTAGCTGCTCAACGAAACAAGAATACTATGATTATTATTCCAAAAGAAAATAAGAGAGATCTTGATAAGCTTGATAGCACAGTAACAAAAGGTATTGAATTCCACACTGTAGAAGATGTATCTGAAGTACTCAAACTTGTTTTCCCTGATGATGACAAATCTGTTAGACCCGTTGTAGAAAAAGATGAGAAAAGAAAACATGAACAGTTAGAAGTTATTACTGCTGCTGTTTCTACTGCCGTCAAGGAGGCACTCAATGGTTGAGCTATTAAGCCCAGCAGGAGATCTTAGAAAATTAAAAACAGCATTTGCATATGGTGCAGATGCTGCATACATGGGACTACCTGAATATTCCTTAAGAGCTAATGCACGAAATATCGATTTCAATCAGAAAGAAGAACTGATAAAGATAAAGAAAGAAACAGGTAAGAAATTATACTGCGCAATCAATATTCTGTTTCATGAAGATCAAATAGAGAAACTACAGAAACAGATGCAAGATATAAAATCTTGGCCATTTGATGCTTTTATTGTTTCAGATATTGGTGCTTTTGATGTTATCAAGAATGCTATGCCTGATGCTCATGTCCACCTTTCAACTCAATCAAGCTGCTTGAATTCTTCTGCAGTTAAAATGTATCAAAGAATTGGTTTTGATAGAGTTATTCTTGGCCGTGAAGCGTCTATTGAAGATATCAAGAAAATTAAACAGGCAGCCCCTGATATGGAGATTGAAGCATTTGTACATGGTGCAATGTGTATGTCATACTCTGGCCGCTGTTTGCTATCAGCATATTTTTCAAATCGTTCTGGAAACCAAGGCCAATGTGCTAATTCATGCAGATGGAATTATCGTTTGATGGCTAATGACAAACTTGAACAGGTTCTCAAATCAGAATCTCTTGCCCTTGAAGAGAGTGAGAGACCTGGTGAGTACTATACAATCAGTGAGCAAGATGGTTTCACAACAATCTTGAGTTCAAAAGATTTATGTATGATAGATCATGTTCAAGAATTGGTCGATGCTGGTGTTGGTAGCCTTAAAGTAGAAGGTAGAATGAAAAGCCTTTACTATGATGCAATTGTTACTCGTGCCTATAGAAAAGCTATTGATAGAGCTGAAAACAAGATCACTGAAACAGCAGAAGAAATTGAAGAATACCGAAAAGATTTATTCAATATAAGTCACAGAAAATATTCAACAGGTTTCTTCTTCGATAGAACAGATGATGACGATATTTATGAACCAACAGTTGATGGATACGAAAGAAATTTCCTATTTATTGGTATCGTTGAAGATGAAGTAAAACCCGGTATCTGGTCTCTTGATGTTCGATTCCAAGTTAGAAAAGGTCAAACTATTGAATATATTGGACCTGAAATTCATAATATTGAGGACAATACCTTCACTCTTTTGAATGCTGATTTTGAAGAGATAGATCAAATAGATCATGGTAAGGTTCAGTATTTAAAAACTGACAAACCTATCAAAAAAGATTATATAATTAGAAGACTTAACAATGGTGCTTTAAAATCTACAAATGGTAGATAAAAATATATAAGATCAAGGATTCGTAGATTATTTCTGCGAATTTTTTTGTCCTTCAAGATATAAAAAAAGAGATAACCTAGATTTTTAGTCTAAAATTATCTCTTTATTTTATTTTAATCTGTAATGATTATAAAGTTTTCAACAAAGCAATATGTTTCTTGCTTTTTTCAATCACTTCTTCAAATTCAGCTTTCTTTGATAGTTCTTTATCAATAGCTTCCTTCTTAGCATTGTTCATGAACTTCTCATTAGCAAGCTTTCTTGTTGTTCCATTTAAGTTCTTTTCTGCTTTTACAATGTCTTTCTCAAGTTTTGCAATTTCTTTTACAACATCAATTGCATCTTTAACAAAAACAAATGATTCAAAGCCTTGTCCTGCCAAAGGAACAGCACCTTTGATATCAGATAATTTATCTGCATCAATTGTGAGCTCACTTGTATTGGTAAATAACTTAATCAATTCAATTTGCTCTTTAAGGAAAGAAGTCTTCTCTCCTTCACCATCAGGACGTACGATACATTTAATTTTCTTTTCAGGACTTATTGCAAGTTCACCTCTAAGTGCTCTTATTCCTTTGATAACATCTTGGAGATTCTTTACCAACTCATTCTCTGAAGCATAATTTCTATCTTCACTCCATACAGGATATTCAGCATTTATGATTTTGCCATCTGTATTAGGAAGCTTTGAATATATTTCCTCAGTTATGAAAGAAAGATAAGGATGCATAAGTCTCATTGATTCTGCTAATAAATCAAGCATAATTGAGATTGTCTGGTCTTTAACACTTTCATCATCACTGTACATTTTAGGTTTTGAAGCTTCAACATACCAGTCACAGAAATCATTCCAGAAGAAGTCATAAACAGCTGCTGCGCCATCATTGAATCTATAGGTTTTAATTGAATCTTCAACTTTCTTAGCTGCTTCGTTCAAGCGGAAATAGATCCACTTATCAAATACATCAAGTTCAATATCTTTTTTCTCAACTAAGGTTCTACCTTCCATATTCATGAGTAAGAATCTTGTAGCATTCCAAATTTTATTTGCAAAGCGTGATCCAAATTTAAATGAATCTTTATCTATTAAGATATCCTGTCCCTGAGTAGCCATATATGCGAGAGTGAACTTCATAGCGTCTGAACCATATTCATCGACTACTTCAATTGGGTCAATTCCATTACCCAAGCTCTTACTCATCTTACGTCCTGTTTTATCACGAACAAGACCTGTGATATAGATATCTTTGAAAGGTACCTCTCCAACAAATTCAAGAGAAGCCATTATCATACGAGCTACCCAGAAGAATATAATATCGTATCCAGTTACAAGTGTGGATGTTGGGAAGAACCTGTCGAAATCAACAGTTTTTTCAGGCCATCCTAAAGTTGAGAAAGGCCACAGCCAAGAACTGAACCAAGTATCAAGTACATCAGATTCCTGCTTGAGATTTTTAGATCCACATTTTGGACATTCTGTAGGGTCCTCTCGAGCGACAATCATCTCTCCACAATCTTGACAGTACCATACAGGAATTCTATGTCCCCACCATAACTGTCGAGATATACACCAGTCTTTGATGTTTGTGAGCCAATGAGAGTAAGTGTTCTCCCATTTCTTTGGATAGAAATGAATGTCATCTTGTTTCCAAGCGTCCAATGCTTTATCTGCCATTGATTTCATTGAAACAAACCATTGTTCTGATAGATAAGGTTCAATAATTGTTCCACATCTATAGCAGTGACCGATTTCATGATTGTGCTCAGTTTCGTTAACTAAAATACCGAGTTCTTTTAAATCTGCTACAACAAGTGCTCTAGCTTCAATTGCTGGTAGATTTCTATATTTTTCTGGACAATTATCATTTAAAGTTCCATCACTGTTCAATACATTGATGATCTCAAGATTATGTCTCTTACCGCATTCCCAGTCGTTTGGATCATGAGCTGGTGTAATTTTAACCATACCAGTACCAAATTCAAGTGAAACAAAGCTATCTTCAATAATTTGAATCTTTCTATCAGTGAGTGGCAAGTTTACATATTTACCAACTATATCATGATATCTTTCATCTTCTGGATTGACAGCTACAGCGATATCACCAAACATTGTCTCAGGTCTTGTTGTTGCAATTTTAATTGAACCAGAGCCATCACTGAATGGGTAAAGAATATCATATAGTTTACCAGGTTCTTCTTTGTATTCAACTTCATCATCAGCTAAAGCTGTTCCACAATGAGGACAATAATTTACAAGGTACTCACCTTTATAAATCAAATCCTTTTCATATAAGGAAACAAAGCACTCACGAACTGCTTTTGATAGACCATCATCCATTGTAAATCTTTCATGTTCCCAGTCACAGGATGTACCAATTTTTTCAAGTTGGTGTGTGATTATACCATGGTGCTTATCTTTAACTTCCCAGGTCTTTTCAAGAAACTTTTCTCGTCCTAAATCCTGTCTTCTCAAGCCCTCTTTCTGAAGCTGTCTTTCAACAATGTTTTGAGTTGCAATACCTGCATGATCTGTTCCAGGAACCCATAGAGTTGGTAAACCTTTCATTCTGTAATATCTAATCAAGATATCCTGCAATGAATTATTCAAGGCATGCCCCATGTGAAGTATACCAGTGACGTTTGGTGGTGGCATAACTATGGAGAAATGCTCTCCATTCTCATTGTCATCAGCCTTAGGGCCGAACATTCCATTATCTTTCCATTCTGAGTATATTCGATCCTCAAAATCTTTGGGATCATAAGCTTTTTTTAATTCTACTGCTTTCATGAATATAACTGCCTCCTACCTTACGTAATAATTATGACAATAGTACCAAAAACAACAACTCATAACAACTGAAAACTTAAAAAATATAATAAATAACTGGACTTTACACTCTATTTTTTTCCTTTTTTATTTTTAATATAATAAATGAAAATAAATCTCAAATTCCTACAGTAATACTTGGTAATTGACTTTTGTTTGATATGATATTACTTTTTATTTTAGACATATGTAAAAAACATATGATGGGGAGAATTAGATGTTGCAACTTAAAAACAATAGCTACAGTATCGATGGGAAAAAGATAATCGATGATATCAGCTATCAATTTGAACAAGGGAATATATATATACTCACAGGACCCAATGGTGGTGGTAAGACATCACTTGGGAAACTCATAACAGGATTGTATAGATCAGATAATGGAAGTATTTTCTATGATGATAAGGATATAACAGCACTTAATATAAGTGAAAGAGCAAATCTTGGAATTTCATATGGCTTTCAAAGTCCAATTTATTTCAAAGGATTATCTGTCAGGGATTTATTGCAGCTTTCAAGCAAAAGTTATGATGAAGTTGAGCTTTCTCATCTGCTGAGTCAAGTTGGTTTGTGTGGAAAGAATTATCTAGATAGAGACATTGATGATAGATTGTCTGGAGGTGAGATAAAACGAATTGAGATTGCATCAGTTTTAGCTAAGAAAGACACCAAACTTTATATTTTTGATGAACCAGAAGCTGGAATTGACCTGTGGAGTTTTAAAGAGTTAATTTCCATTTTCAAAAAGCTCAAAGAGCAGAAGAAGACACTGATTATCATATCCCATCAAGAAAAGATCCTTGAGTTGAGTGATTTCATATTGGTAATCAGTGATGGTAAAATCACAAGAAGTGGACCAACAGACAAAATATTCAATACTCTATCTATAAGCCATATTGATAAATTCAACTGTGAAGGTTGTGAAAAGAAGGAATTGGACTGATGCTAGCAAATACAATGAAACTGTTTAAAAAACTATATGGTGATGATGTAGATTTAAGAAATAAAGCTGTGAACATTCGTGAAAACTGCAGCTCATGTGAGAGACACAGTTCTCCTAACATAAAAATTGAAGATCTACCTGAGGGAGATGGACTCAAAATAACGGTTTCATCCAAAACCAATGGTGAGACTGTGTACATACCTGCTTTCATAAGTAAATCAGGTGTTATTGATGTTGTTAAAAATGATTTTTATATTGAAGATGGTGCAGATGTTTTGATTCAAGCAGGTTGCGCTATTCATACAGAAAGTGATAAAGAGTCAAAACATGATGGAATTCATAGATTCTTCATTGGCAAAAATTGCAGAGTAAAATATAAAGAGGTGCATCTTGGAACAGGCTCAGATGCCAAACGAATAATCTCACCCGTTACCGATATCGAACTTGGAGATAACTCTTACTTTATTATGGATTCAATCCAACTTGATGGAGTCAGTTTCACACAACGAGAGACCAATGCCATTGTGGGAAAAGGTGCTCATCTTGATATAAAGGAAAGAATTCTGACTCAGAAAGACCAAGAAGCAATTACAAAGTTCAATGTAGAGATCAATGGAGATGATTCTTCTGTAAATGTTGTCTCAAGATCCGTAGCAAAAGATAATTCAAAGCAGACTTTGGAATCCAAATTGATAGGAAATGCAAGATGCACTGGTCACAGTGAATGTGATGCAATCCTTGAGGGTGATGGTATAGCCATTGCCATTCCAGGGCTTATCGCAAACAACCCAGAAGCTAATTTGGTTCATGAAGCTGCAATCGGAAGAATTTCAAAACAACAGATTGAGAAGCTAGAAACTTTAGGTCTTCCTGAAGATGAAGCTGAAAAATACATAATAAAAGGTTTTTTGAGATAATAAAATCTATTTTTTGATGCAATAAAAAGTTTTGGGACTAATTGAGAGGTTGGTGGATGAATAATATCAACTTCTCATAGTAGTTCTCTAATAGTTAGCTTAGAACGTTATTTCAAACTCTTCATTATTTGAATATTCATCAGCCTTAAATTCTAT
>Ga0172377_10001328_pt1 | contig 24802 bp, 27 predicted proteins | sample Pumphouse3metaG_FD_119749 | JGI IMG/M metagenome (GOLD analysis project Ga0172377, IMG submission 119749) | Leachate microbial communities from a municipal landfill in Southern Ontario, Canada - Pumphouse #3 metaG | ecosystem: Engineered > Solid waste > Landfill > Unclassified | place: Canada... | reverse complement strand
ATAACGGATAACGGATAACGGATAACAGATCAGTTTTTGGTTACCCACTTCCTAAAAAACTCCAACTGCTCTTTGGTTCTTCTAGTAGATGTCCCACCTTGCGAGTCTCTAGCATTCATGGAGTTTTCTACTCGTAAATAACTAGACGCATCATCACCTATGCGATCATCGATCTCTTGTAGGTACTTCACATCAAGCTCACTAAGATCAACGCCTAGCTCCTCGCACTTTGCCACCGCTTTGCCTGTTATAAAGTACGCCTCGCGAAATGGCAGTCCCCTCTTTTGCACAAGATAATCCGCTAGATCTGTTGCACTAAGATGCCCTAGTTTACAAGCTTTTAGCATATTTTGCGGATAGATGGTTATGGTTTTTATAGCTTCACTTAGTATGCGAAGTGAGATAGTTGCAGTATGAACCGCATCAAAAACACCCTCTTTATCCTCTTGCGTATCTTTGTTATAAGCTAGCGGGAGTGACTTCATAACAGTAAGTAGTCCCATAAGTGAGCCATAAACTCGCCCACTTTTACCTCGTAAAAGCTCTGCCACATCGGGGTTTTTCTTTTGTGGCATGATCGAAGATCCAGTTGAGTACTCATCGCTAAACTCTATAAACTTAAACTCATAACTAGACCAGAGGATCATCTCCTCGCTTAGCCTTGAGATATGCATCATCATCGTTGAGATATTAAATAGTATCTCTAACGCAAAGTCACGATCACTTACAGTATCAAGACAGTTTAGACTAACGCTCTCAAAACCCAGCAGATCAGCTACCATCTCGCGATCTATGGGGTGTGGAGTACCAGCAAGAGCCGCACACCCTAGTGGAAGGACATTGTTTCGCTCATATGAGCTAACAAAACGCTCGATATCTCGCTTAAACATCGCTAGATATGCACACATATGATAAGCAAAGTTTATAGGTTGAGCATGTTGTAAGTGCGTCATGCCAGGTAGAAGCGTAGCGGTATGATCATTTGATATGGCGATGATAGATCTCATCACCTCTTTTAGAAGATCTGCTATCTCTAGGTTTTTCTCTAGCACAAAAGTTCTAAAGTCAAGTGCTACCTGATCGTTTCTACTTCTTGCAGTATGAAGTCTCTTTCCTGCATCACCTATAAGAACTATGAGTCTTTTTTCTATCGCCATATGCAGATCTTCATCTGCTATACTCCACTCAAACTCACCTCTATCTATCTCACCTCTAATCTGCTCTAGTCCACTTTTGATACTCTTAAGATCTCCATCTTGAAGTATCCCCACCGCATCAAGCATAGTAGCGTGAGCAATAGATCCATTTATATCTTGGTTGTAAAGTTTTTGATCAAATGTTATGGAAGCATTAAACTCCTCAAGAAGCGTTGAGGAGCTACTTAAAAACCTGCTATTTCTTAGTTGTTGCATCATCTCTCCAGAAGAAAAGTTGTGCTATTCTAACCAATTAAGCCTTTTTTAGAGATTAGTTACAAGCAGGTATTCTACCACTATCCTTTGCATACTCGATCAGAAAATCCTGCAAATGCCTCGTATTTTTCTCATACGCTTTGCTATTAAAATACTTATCTGATCCTTTTGCCTCAGGATTTGTGCTATTTATATGCAGACTTTTGAGTCTATCACCCTTTTTAGCCATAAACTTTCTCCACTCTAGTGAAGTTTTACTATAAACAAAATCCTGCCCTGTTGTGTGACAACTGATGCAGTTTCTTACATACTCTCTTTGACCCTTATACACCGCAGCACTGGCACTAACTGCTAGCATAGTAAACATTAGAGACATCAACAAAGCTCTTCCCATGGGTAACCTCGGTTTATTTTCAATGCTTATGTTACATTAGTAAATATTATAAAAACCTTATACTATAAAGATCAGAGCTGATATTTGTCATAGAGCCTATCATCTAAGCTCCAAACGCCCATCTTTTTTAGTTTTTCTACTACACTTGGTGTAACATCTACATCTTTTGGCCACTCTCTATGGTAACCATCTATGGCACTTTTGGTTGTCCCATCAACCCCCACCATAAGAGCTGATACCCATATATCTCGCGTCGCATCGATATTGTTGCTCACTCGCCATAGCGTCATATAGGCATTATAGACATCATTTCTACGCTCATCTACAAATGCAACTATGCGTAGATGTGGTGCAAGTGGCACAAGAGCATCAAAACACTCTCTAGCACTGCGACTCTTCTTAATAGCTATAACTGTTATAGGATTTGCAGATCTTATGGAGTGCTGATGGAGTGATCTCGCCTCTGGAAGTAGCTCTTTTACTCTTGCAAAAAGCTCCTCATCACCTAAGAGTTGCGGCGGCTCTATCTTAGCATTTTGCGTCACATCGATACCTAGTTTTCCACCCACCAAAGTCTGGCTAGAGGCGTGATCTAGTGCATCTATAACACCCTCAGATATAAAAAGTGACTTTGGACTAAAGCGATCTAGTATATATTTTGCAACCACCTCATCATTATCAAGCTTTGGAGCATTTTCATCTAAAAAGATGGCATGTTTTACAAAACTCATCTGCCCAACACCCCAAAATGCATGCATAAACTGTTTAGCATGACCTTTATATAGAGGCTTCATTTTAGCGATGATAAGGTTGTGAAAAACCCCATTTTCAGGCATATGGTACTCAAGTAGATCTGGTGCTGTGGTCTTTAGAAGCGGAGCAAAGATCCTACCTGTTGCCCACCCCATATATTTGTCCTCAAGCGGTGGCTTACCAACAACAGTTGCTAAGTATATAGGCTCTTTTTTGGTTGTGATACAACTAACCTCCATCACAGGGTATGGCTCACGCGGGGTATAGTAGCCTGTATGATCGCCAAATGGCCCTTCTATTTTGGTGTTGCTTGGATCTACCCACCCCTCGATCACATAGTCTGCATCATATGGCACATAGAGCGGATTTGTAAGTGACTTTACAACTCTAGCACCCTCTTTTTTGACAAATCCATACATCAAAAGCTCATTTACCCCATAAGGAAGTGGAGCAGTCGCACACCAAGTGTAGAGCGGATCACCACCTATGGCGACGCTTACGGGCATCTTTTTGCCTGCTTTTTGGTACTGATCAAAAAAGTGCGACGCATCTTTATGGATCTGCCAGTGCATACCTAGATGGTTTTTATCATAGAGTTGAAGCCTATACATACCAAGATTTACCATCTCACCATCAAGGCTTTGCGTATATACTTGAGCCATTGTTATAAACGCCCCACCATCATCTTCCCAAGTAGTAAGGATTGGTAGATCATAAAGATCCACATCATCACCCCTATAAACCACCTCTTGAGAAGCACCTTTTGAGCTGAGTCTTTTGGGGAAGATATCTCTTAGGCTAAAGAGATCGCTCGCCATCGAGAGCTTATCAAAAAAGCCTTTTGGTGGCTTTAGATGGAGCAGTTTTGTTATCTCATCAGCGATAGAGTCTATGGGCTTACCAAAGAGAAGCTCACACCTTTTATGCGAGCCAAAAAGGTTCATCGCCACAGGTGAAGTAAACTTTTTACCACTCTTAGCATCGACTGGGTTTGTAAAAAGAAGTGCCTTTCCGCCACCATCTTTTTTCACCTCTGCATAGGCTATATGCGGGATCTCTAGGTAGATATCTAGCTCATCATCGATTACACTAAGCTCATCATGCTTTCTTAGTAGATCTAGTGCCTTTTTCATACTCTCTCAACCATCATCTCTTCGGCACGACGAAGTAGATCTTTTGCACCTTGAGCTATAAACTCCTCAGCTAGAGCCTTTCCAAAGGTTTTGTACTCTTTTTGTGGTATTACTCTTGCATCTTTCATCACCTCGCTACCATCAGGAAGCCCTAGAGTTGCTTTTACGCTTATAGTGCCATCTTCTAGCAGGTTTGCATTTACCCCAATTGGCACTTGACACCCACCCTCTAGCGTATCGACAAACGCCCTCTCGATGGTTGTCTCCATCATAGTTTCATCATCATTTAGCCGTGCTATCATCGCTATAATCTCTGGATCATTGATAGTCTCAATCCCCAAAGCTCCCTGCCCCATCGATGGGATCATCTCATCTATACTTATAGGGTAAACATAACGCACCTCATCTAAGAGGCTTAGTCTGTTGATGCCCGCAGCTGCTAGGATTATGGCATCAAACTCACCATCTTTAAGTTTTTGTATGCGAGTGTTTACATTGCCTCGTAGATCTTTGATCTCAAGATCAGATCTTAGCTCTTTGATCTGCATACGACGGCGAAGCGATGAAGTCCCAACCACCGCACCTCGTGGAAGCGAGGCTATATCTGGATAGTTTTGGCTTAGCATTGCATCTCTAGGATCTTCACGCTCACTAATGGCAGCTAACACAAACCCCTCTGGCATAACAGTTGGCACATCTTTGAGTGAGTGAACGGCGATCTGTGCTTCACCTCTAAGCATCGCCTCTTCAAGCTCTTTTAAAAATAGCCCTTTTCCACCAATCTTTGAGAGTGACTTATCTAAGATCTTATCGCCCATGGTGACTATCTCTTTTAGCTCCACCACAAGCCCTGGGTTTTGCTCCTCAAGCACTGCTTTTATATGCTCACTCTGCCAAAGTGCAAGCTTAGAAGCCCTTGTTGCTAGCGTAATTGTTTTCACTACTTCACCTCTTTATATTTTGTTTTAGATCTATCTATCATGCCATTTACAAATATGGTCGGCGTGCCATTTACAAGCAGTTCATCTACTACTTTTAGATCAGCTTTTAGCCTATCATTTACCTCTTGTGACATCACCTCTACCATGCCGATTTTGGCATTCATAATCTTGTTAAAAACCCCCAAAACCACCTCGTTTGACTGCTCTGCTGGGTTTACCTTGATCTTGTATAGATCTTTTATCACATCTTTTCTGCCTTGAAGCTCCAAAGCGATCGCAGCTTGGACTATCTCAACTGATGCTGGGTGAAGATTTTCTAGTGGCAAATGGTAATAATAAACTGCGTAGCGAGATGGATCTTTGCTCATATACTCAAGTGCTTCAGGGACTATCTGCTTACAAAATGGGCAGAGTGGATCTGAAAAAATGACAACTTTGTTACGCGATTTTTCACTACCATATATAAGGTTCTCTTTTTTATAGTACTCATCTTTAAACTCAAACTTTACAAACTCGCTCAAATTTCTGCCACTTTTTCTATCAAAAACCTCTTTTGTGATCACATCTCCATCACTAAACCAAACCATCTTCTCTAGCACTTGTCTTTGATCTTTTTCTAGGATCGCGTCCATCTGAACCACATAAGCACTCCAACCAGAGACTCTATCCACTTCCATTGTATCTAGCACTTTTACCTTTAGTGAACGCAGATTTGGATTGCTTTTATATAGATTTGTTAGAAAATTCTCAACTTTTGCAAAATCCTCATTTGCATTTAGCAAGCTAATGCTTAGTATAAGTACGCTCAATAACTTCAACATCGATGACATCACTATCCTTTTGTTTTGATTTGTAAGATTTTATATTATATCGATTAACAAACATTTTACCCACTACGCTAAACTGCAAAAGTATGCCGATAATATCACTCAAAAATCCTGGGAGTATTAGCAAAAATGCACCAAGGATTGTAAAGAGATTTAGCTTCTCAAACTCCGCTACATCGATGTTTCTACGCATAAGCGAAGCAAAGTTTTGTTGCAGAGTAGCTCTAAAGTTTATAAGTATGATAAAACCAACCAATGCACTAAGGAGGAGCTCAAAAAATGTAGCAAGCACCCCGATACTAGAGGAGATACTAACAGAGACTAGAACTTCTAAGAAGAGATATACTAAAAAGTAGATCATCTAAGAAAGAAGCTCCATGATCCTAGAGTAGATCTCACCTACACTCACTTTTTCACTCTCTCTTTTAGATCTACAAAAGATCTCCACTTGCGACTCCTCTAACGCCTTGCCTATGATGATGGTGTAGCTAAAGCCTATAAGCTCTGCATCTTTCATCTTGAAACCAAAACGCTCTTTAGTATCATCTAGCATCACCTCCACGCCAGAGCTACTAAGTTGCTCATAAAGCTCCTCACCAAGGGATCTTTGTGTCTCATCTTTGATGTTTGAGATGAGTATATTTACAGCATAAGGCGTAGTCTCTTTTGTCCAGATACACCCAAACTCATCATGATTTTGCTCTATCACAGCGGAGATGAGCCTGCTTACTCCTATGCCAAAAGTAGCCATCTCAAAGGCTCTATTTTTGCCACTCTCATCGTTAAATGTCGCACCCATTGCAGATGAATATTTGGTGCCTAGCTGAAATATATGTCCAACCTCAATCCCCTTTTTAAAGTGCAGATTGGATCCACATCTACACTTTTTCTCTACCGATCTGCTCTCAAGCTCCTCGTAGCTAGTTGATTTTAGCTCTTCAATAGTTGCTTCATCGCTAAATATAGTCTCAATATTTGCACCATACTCGCAACTTGAGCAGACCACAAGAGTATCTTCACCGCTACTTGCAAGCACATGAAACTCCTTGCTTCCCTCGCCTCCGATAGCTCCACTATCTGCTTCAACCACTCTAAAGTTAAGCCCCAAACGCGTAAAGATCCGCTTATAGGTTGCTTCCATCAAGTCAAACTCACGCACCATATCTTCTATGCTTGAGTGAAATGAGTAGCCATCTTTCATAAGAAACTCTCTAGCTCTAAGTAACCCATAGCGAGGTCTTGCCTCATCGCGAAACTTTGTGTTGATCTGGTACAAGTTAAGTGGCAAATCTTTGTAGCTTGTGGCACGATTTTTGACAAGCTCCACTATCGCCTCTTCGTTGGTTGGGCTTAGTACAAACTCATTTTCATGCCTATCTTTTATGCGAAGCATCTCTTTGCCCATCGCCTCACTTCTACCGCTTCTCTCCCACAAACTAAGCGGAGTCACAAAGCTAAGTTGCACCTCCTCACACCCCGCACGATCAAGCTCCTCTTTGATGATTCTGCGAATCTTCTCAAGCACTCTCTTTCCAAGTGGCAAGTAGTTGTAAAGCCCCGAGCCTTGCTGATTTACAAAGCCACCTCTTAGAAGGTACTTATGGCTAGGCAGTGTTGCATCTGCTGGCACCTCTTTTAGAGTTGGTATAAACGCTCTGCTTCTTCTCATCTTCTTCCCTCTGCTCTAGTTAGATCATGTTCGCACTTATATTTATCCATCACATCGACATCATCTCTAGTTATAAGAAACTGCAGTGTATTTGTGATCATATCGCTTCTAGCATCTTCTGAAGTGCTTCTCATTTTAGCTATCATCTCATGCAAAAACCGCTTCAAAGATTGCTCCGCAAGCTTTCTTGCCTCCGCTTCATACTCACGCGGTATGAAGTTTTTATCCATCACCCTCGCGGTCTCAACCCTTGCTGCTTCATAAGCTTTTTGGTAGATCTCTTTGATCATCGGCTCTATATTTTGAGTATCTAGCCACTCAAAAAAGTCCACCGTACTTCGCCCTATGATAGTGTGAGCTTTTCTCGCCTCATCTTCTCTTATGGTTCTGTTCTCCTCAACGATGCCTCTTAGATCATCGATAGTATAGAGGTTTATCCGCTCACCTTTACTATATATAATGTCCCTAGGAACAGCAAGATCAAACCAGTAGCGATCAAAATCAGCACCTTTTATGATCTCATCTGTAATGATCGCATGAGGAGCCGAAGTGGCACTAAATATGATCTCAAACTCAGCAACCGCCTGCTTAAGCCCCTCATACTCAAGAACGCCAACACCACACTCATTAGCAAGTTTTATAGCATTTTCTTTTGTGCGGTTCATTATGTAAACATCAGCTCCACTTGACTTGAGATGCTTTGCACTAATCTCACTCATCTCACCCACACCAATAACAAGTGCCTTTTTACCCGCCATAGAGTTAAGCACACTCTTTAGTTTTGCCACCGCGACACTTGCGATAGACACAGGCTTTGAGGAGATATCTGTCGCTTGTCTTACCTTAGCTGCACACTTAAAGGCGTGGTGCATCGCACGAGCTAGTTTTTGTGAGCAAAAACCGTTATCGTAAGAGAATCTAAAAGCATCTTTGAGCTGACCTGCGATCTGCGTCTCCCCCACAACCATCGAGTCTAGCGAAGATGCCACACTAAAGAGGTGATGGATCGCAGAGCTATCATCAAATATATCCGCCCTACCCTCAAGCTCCTCTTTTTCTATGCCAGATCTAGCACTAAGCATTGAGAGTATATGCTTTGTCGCCTCGCTTATATCATTACAGCTACAAAACACCTCCATACGGTTACAAGTTGAGATAAGGATCACCTCATTTACCGCCCCGCTTGAAGTTAGTCTAACAAGACAAGCCCTCTTAGAAGTCTCATCAGGATAAGTTAGCTTCTCTCTGATCTCTAGTGTTGAATTTTTGTGTGAAAAACTTATGTTTAAATAGTGCATTAGTAACTTCTTTTTATCATAGTATCTAAAATCGAGGCGAGCCTACTATCATCAGTAGCTACCATAGCCTCATTTGAGACCTTTTTAGCAAGATCAAAAGCCTTTTGCAAAGCTCCACTTGAGCTCATTTTAGCCTTTATCCACTCTTTAGAGTCGCTATCTAAGCTCTTTTGGTGGTAAGAGATGAGCCTGCTTTTCTCATCTGCATCTAAAGCCTCATAAAGGTATATATATGGAAGTGTTGTCTTGCCTTCGCTAAAGTCGTTCATAGCTGGTTTTCCAAGAGTCTGCTCATCTGAAGTGATATCTAGTATATCATCTATCATCTGAAACGATAAGCCTAAGTTTTTACCATAAATGGCGTATGGTTTTGGATCTTTATCAGCTAAAAGTGCGGCACAAAGAGCACACGCTTCTATGAGAGAAGCGGTCTTTAGGTATAGCATCTCAAGGTAGATCTTCTCATCACTACTAAAGCTATTTGAAAGCTCTACATCTATCATCTCACCTACACTTAGCTTAGTAACTGCGTTAGCTACGGTTTTAGCGATCTGTTCATCAAAACCCACAAGCTCGCTATACGCTTTAGAGTAGAGTATATCGCCTAGCATTACAGCGACTTTGCTCCCATTGCTAGCATTTATAGATGTGACTCCGCGACGAGTAGTAGCCTCATCTATAACATCATCATGTAGCAGACTTGCAGCGTGGATCAGCTCCACGATAGCAGCTAAAAGCGGGGCTTTTGGGTGAGTATCTGCTATGAGTAGTATAAGCTTTGCTCTTAATCTTTTGCCACCACTAAGCTTTGCAAAAAGCTCACTCGCCCTAGCATACCCCACCTCATCTACTAGCCTATTTATCTCCCATTCAACTCTGTGCATCGCTACTTTTTAACCTTTTTAAGTGTATCTGATCTAGCTTATCATATAACAAGATCTCAAAAACCGCCTCTTTATTAGCAAACTCTTTAAAAACTACCAACAGATATGGCAAGTTTGCGTAGTTTTTGCCACGAGACTGCAGTTCAACCCTAAAAGAGCGGTTCTTCTCTCTTTGGTAGAGGATATTTTGAGAGCTTATTTTATCATAAGCTCTATGAATTACAAGACCGCCATTTTTAAAAAGCGTCCATCTAAATGCAAAAAGCCTAACGCCACTAGCATCTCTAACCTCGATCCTCTCAAGTTCATCTTTTTTTAGTGTGAGCAAAAAACTCTGCTTAAAATCCGCAAAAAGCTCACTACCAAAAGCAAGAAGCAGAAGCCAAAATAGCGTCTTACTCACTTTGAGATAGTATAGATCCCATTAGCTCAACACTCAAGCTCTTTGCGTAACTCTCGACCTCATCGCTATTTGTAAGCATAAAGTCTCTTATCTCTTTTTCATCTAAGTCATAGCCTAACTTTTTTGATGCTAGTATCTCAACTGCTGCGAGTCTGTCGATCAGTTTTTCTAGCTCATAACGCACCACGCCATTGTTGGCGTTAAACACGATATCCATCAACTTACTTTTGATAGAACCTGTAAAAATATCATCTTCATCTTCAAACAAAAAGCTCATAAAAGATCCTAATTTTTTGCAATTATACCAACTTTGTGACAATCCCAACTTAACATTTTGATACAATTTCGCTATGAAAAGTTACGATTATGTGGTTATTGGTGGCGGTGTTGCGGGGTGCAGCATCGCCTATGAGTTGAGCTTAAGAGGCAAAAGCGTTGCCATAGTGGATCGCGATGGTATAGCAAGCGGAGCAAGCGGGTGTGCGGGGGCATTTTTATCACCTCTTGCGGGCAAAGCTAACCCGTATAACTTACTTGTAAATCGTGCGTTAAAGTATTCGCTAGAGTTTTACGCCTCGCTTAAGCTTAGTAGCTTCACACCAAATGGAGTTTTGCGTCTTGCAAACGCCAATAACTCAAAGCACTCTTTGATGCAAGATGGCTCATTTTTAGATGCAAGCAAGCTAGATGAGGGGTTTAGATCTGATACTAAAGGCTACTTTTTTGATGATGCTGGGGTGGTAGATCCGCTTGAAGTGTGCCAGAGCTTAAGTAAAAATATAGATGTGTATGAGCGTGACATCACTAGCTTAGATCTAGAAAATGGCGAGTATATGTTTGATGGTTTTAGTGCCAAAAGAGTGATCCTCGCTCAAGGTGTGCACAAAGCTCTTGTGGATACTCCATATATGAAGATCTCCGCTATCTATGGCGTAAAAGTAGATGCCACAAGTTGCACAAAAGTACCATTTAATATACACAAAAACATAACTCTCTCTGCTACCAAACCAGATGGCTCTCTTAGCATAGGAGCAACAAAAGAGCGTCATGATAGCAGCGAGTTTGAGTGCAACTCTAGATGCGATGATTGTATATTTAGCCCTACAAATGACGCACTAAAAGTAGAAGAGCTACTAGATGAAGCACAAAGCTTTATGGATCTAAAAGATCTCGAAGTTACAAAGGTACACAAAGGTGCAAGAGCTACCATAAAGAGTTACTTTCCTGTTTTAGGTAAAGCAATAGATAGTATAACATCGCTTGCTAAACATCCAAGCATCGCTCATGGCACAAAGATCCCGCCATCGCTTCTTAGCTATTACGACGAGGTTTTTATATTTAATGCTTTAGGATCTAGAGCATTTGTGCTTGCTCCATACTTAGCAAAACTGCTTGCCGATCACCTCGAAAACGAAGCAGATCTACCAAAAGAGGTGGATACTCACAAGCTCTTTTACAAACACGCTAGATCTAAGCAGTGATCTCTGTACCAACTCCCACAGAGGTAAAAAGCTCGAGCAGAAGCGAGTGTTCTATGCGACCATCGATGATGTGAGCTTTACTAACCCCGCCATCCACCGCCTCTAAACAGGCATCAACCTTTGGCACCATACCACCATGTATGACGCCACTCTCCTTTAGCTCTTCGATCTTTGCTTTGGTAAGTGAGCTAAAAAGCTCTTTGTTTTCATCTAGTACACCCGATGTATCAGTTAGGAAGATGATCTTTTTTGCACCGATAGACTTTGCGACAAATGATGCACATAGATCTGCGTTTATGTTAAAGCCTGGGTGACCCAGCTCACTTGATGCAGCGATGGGAGCTATAACAGGTATGAAGCCCTCATCTATGAGCTTAAGTACTACTTCAGACTTGATCGAAGTGATATTTCCCGTAAGCCCAAACTTAGCAAAATCCTTAGCCCTTGCAGTGATAAAACCTGCATCTTTTCCGCTAATGCCGATCGCTTTTGCACCATGGAAGTTTAGAAGTGAGACGATCTCATTGTTGATCTCGCCACTAAGCACCATCTCCACTACTCTCATCACCTCTTTTGTGGTGACTCTTTGACCATCTATGAAGCGACTCTCTAGCCTTAGTGCATCTAGCATAGAGCTTATCTGCTTACCGCCACCATGCACCACAACAGGGCGGATCCCAACAAGATACATCATCATGATATCTTGTGCAAACTTCTCCTTAAGCTCAGGTGTCTCTTGAGCAGATCCACCATACTTTACCACCACTATCTGCTTGTTAAACTCCTTGATATACGGCAGTGCATCAAGCAGTGTCGATACAGTCTCAATCTTTTTTTGCAACTCTACTCCTTATATATTTGTCAATCTCTTCAAAAACCCACTCATCTACTTCAACCGCCAGATCCAAAAGAGCAAGATCTAGATCAAAATCTCTCATCTTAACAAAGTCCTTAAAGGTTACTAACGCCCTTGAGTTACCATCTCTTTGTAGTATGGAGACAACTTCATCTCTGTTAAAGGCGTGATGATCTGCGAAGTAGTTTTTGCTAACTACGCCACTTGGCAAGTACGCATCAAGTCTTGTGGGTCTTGCGATCGCTGTTATGAGTGACATTTTATCACTTTTATCCATTATGCTAACTGCTCGCCTAAAGTCTCTACCCTCTTTTAGCACAGTAGCTTTTTTACCTCTCCATAGCCTCTCTCTAAGTGCACCCGATGGCAGGCAAAAGTTGTGAGGCAGATCCACATCTATGAGTAGATCTAGCTTTTTGATGCTATGTTTTGAGTAGCCATCATCAAGAAAAACTACTTTAGCACCCATATTTTTAGCCTCTTTGATGCCAACAGATCTATCTTCACTCACTATCACGATGGCATTTGGTAGCTTTAAAGCGTAGATCATCGCCTCATCACCGCTTTGATCTACACTAGCTAAAACACCCACGCCATCACTAACCACCACTAAACCCCTGCTAGATCTACCATACCCACGAAGCACGATCGCCACGCCCTCGTAGTGCTTAGCAAGTGCCGTTACAAGTGGAGTTTTACCGCTTCCACCTACACTTAGGTTGCCTACACTTATAACACTTATGCCGTGATCTATCTCGCTACTGTTTTTATAGCGAGTCCACGCCACAAAGCAGTAGATCCAACTAAGTGGCAAAAGCAAAAAGCTAAGCAGTTTTTGAGCCAAACGAGGCTTATAAAAGTACTCCTCAACCCAAAAAACTAAAGCACTTTTCATACTCTAGTAGATGCGACAGCTTTTACCTTCTTGATCACAAACTCCACCTCTTCACTGCTCATAGTAGAGTAGATGGGTAGCGACATCACCTTTTGGTAAGTCTGCAAAGCGTTGGGGTAGTCATTTAGCCTAAGGTTATACTTCGTTTTGTAGTATGATAAAAAATGAAGTGGTATGTAGTGAAGCCCCACTTCTACGCCCTCTTTTTTAAGCTCCAACGCAAATGAGTCGCGGTTTTTATCTACTGTGATGATGTAGTTTGAGTATAGATGCTCATCTGATGAAGCATAAGGCAAACTTATGTGATCAACTCCGCCTAGCTCCTTATTATACCTCTGTGCGATCGCTCTAGTTTTTGCTATGTTTTCATCTAGCTCATCAAGATGTGCCCTTATATAGGCGGCATCAAGCTGGCTCATACGGTAGTCAAACCCTATGTCGATCACATCATAAACATAGCTTGGAGATCTCTCATCTCTATCTATACCGTGTGATCTTAGAAGCTTTGCACGAGATAAAAACTCCTCATTTGATGAGACTAACATTCCACCATTACACGCATTTGGCTTGAGGTGACTTGAGAAACTAAAGCAGGTTATATCTGCTCCGCTTGAGCCGATTTTAATGCCATCATAGGTCGCTCCTAGTGCATTTTGAGCATCTTCAACCACTCTGATCTTATGGCGTTTTGCCATATCATAAAGTCTATGCAGATCCACACTCTGCCCCGCGATGTGCGTTACGATCACCGCTTTTAGCTTTTTGTTTTTTGATGATGCAAGGTAGCTCTCTAGGGCATTTAGATCTATATTATAAGTAAGTGGATCTATATCTACAAAAAGAGGCTCTGCATCAAAATGCCTCACAACCTCTGCTACATTTGGGTGAGCATTGACCGAACAGAGGATCTTATCGCCTCGTTTTAGATCTAAAGCTAGCATCGCTAGATGCAGTGCTGCCGTACCATTTGATGTAGCAAGTGCATACTTTGAACCTATATATGAGCAAAACTCACTCTCAAGCTCCTCTACTTGATCAAGCTCATCACCATCAAGCACATCGCTCACATTTGAGTAAGTCTTTCTCGAACTCTCATACCTATAAAACTTCACATTCATCTACTCTCCTCCAAAAGTCGCAACTAGTGGCAACTGGCTTTTAAATCTATTTGTTATAACTCTTTTTTGTACAAACTCTACTAGCTCCGCCTCATAACCGCAAGAGATTAGCTCATCTCTGCTTAGTGCCTCATCTATATAAGATCTAAGCACCGCATCAAGCTTATCGTAACTATACCCAAGATCCCCCTCATCGCTTTGTCCCTCATAGAGATCTGCTGATGGCGGTTTGTTTATGATACTTTTAGAAACCCCAAGATACCTCGCAAGCTCAAAGATCTCACTTTTGTAGAGTGATCCTATGGGATTTATAGCACTTGCTAGATCACCATAAAGCGTGGTGTAACCTAGCAAAAGCTCGCTTTTGTTACTTGTGCCTAACACTAATGCGTCATACTTTGCACTTAGATCATAAAGAGTTGCCATTCTAAGCCTAGCTGAAAAGTTGCCCACACGCTGTAAGTTAGCATCAGGGTTTTGCTCCTCAAAGTACCTAAGCATCGGCTCTATGGAAGCTGTTATACACCTAAGATCAAACTCTTTACAAAGTAGCTGTGCATCGCTAAGCGAGCTACTGCTTGAGTGGTGTGATGGCATCATTACGCAGATGAGATCATCTGCAAAAACTCTTCTAGCAAGTAGTGCCACCACTGCGGAGTCAAGCCCGCCACTAAGCCCTAAGATAACTCTGCTAAAGCCTCTTTTTTTTACCTCTTGGCTTAAAAATGAGTCTATCTGATTTACTAAATGTGTGTATCTTCTCAAAAAAATCACCTCTCTAGCTAAAAAATTATAGCCAAAAGTTAGTTACAATAACACAAAAAAGATTAAGGATCTCTATGCAAATAGTCTCAAAAGCAATGGGAGAATACCAGACAAACTGCTACATAGTAACCATAGATGGCAAAGACTTTATCATCGATGCTGGCGTTGGTGCGGTGCCGTGGGTGCTACAAAATGTAAAAAACCCCATCGCCATCTTCAACACTCATGGTCACTTTGATCATGTTTGGAGCAATGCAGAGCTTCAAAAAAAGCTCGGCACTCCACTCTACACCCCCGCAGGTGATGTACAGATGCTAAGCTCATCTGCGTGGATCTCTTCACTTCCACCATCAAAGCCAGATGTCGTGGTTATGCCAAATGAGGTCTTTGACTTTGATGGTGTCATGGTCACTTTTCATCACTTCGCAGGTCACACCCCTGGGTGCTCTATGATCGAGATGGGTGGGGTATTTTTTAGTGGCGATTTTATATTTAAAGGCTCTATCGGACGGGTTGATTTTCCACTCTCAAATCCTGTAGATATGAAAGCTTCGCTAAAGCGTTTCAAGCTCTTCAAAAACGACGCCACCATCTACCCTGGACATGGCGAAAAAACCACCATCAAAGCAGAGCAAAAGCTAGCGGACTTCTGGATAGATGCTATTTGACCTCTAGTGCCATGCTATCTAGCACAACAAATAGCTCTTTAGAGGCGGCTTCTGCCTCCGCAAAGGCTTTGGTTATGAGATCTGCATTTTTGATAGCATCATCTTTAACATAACTAGGGATCGATCTTACTCTATCGTGAACGGTTTTGTGGATCGGATCTATCTTAGGATATGAGGCGGTTTGGCTAAAGATCTCCTTGCCATCGCCAACATACCACTTACCAAATCTACAACTTGTGTGATCTGCAAAGACAAACGATGTATCATTTTTAAAGACTGCATTGTAACCATTTAGCTTATACGCGATGTGATCAAGCTTTGCAAGGTTGATAAACATCTCACTTGAGACCTCTTTGTTGCTTCGCTGGATCAGTTTTGCACTATCTACTAGCTCATCTAGGCTTGAAGTAAAGGCATTTAGCTTATCTAGTGAAGTGCTCACCTCTTCATTCATCTGTTCTGCAAACTCCTGCATCGTCGCACTATTTTGCTTGAGCAGGTTTATGTTTACCTCAACTTCACTCGTAGCCTTTTGAGTTCGCTCTGCAAGCTTTCGCACCTCATCAGCAACTACTGCAAACCCACGACCATGCTCACCCGCTCTTGCAGCTTCGATCGCAGCGTTAAGTGCTAGCAAGTTTGTCTGATCTGAGATATCTTTGATAAGCTCTATAACAGTTGTGATCTCTGCAACACTGTTGTTTAGCTGATGAGTCTGCTCTTTTGACTGCTCGGTTTTGTGTGCTATACCATTTAGCGACTCACTCATCAGCACAGCGGAGGCTTGCACCTCTTGCACTACACTCTCAGTTTGTGAGTTTTTCAAGTTGATCTGCTCTAGTGCTCCCATGGTATCTACGATCCCTTTTTGCACACCACTTACACCGCTTAGCACGCCCTCATTTAGAAGCTCGGTAAGTGAGAGTGTGAGTTTGTTTGCTTCGAGGCGTTTTGCACTCTCAAGCGATGACTGCTTAGATGCACTAAGGCTACTATTTGCCTCTTTTAGTGCCATATTTGCCGTGTCAGCTAGAAGATTTGCAGATGTTTGTATGAAGCCTATCTCATCACCACAAGTAAGCGAAATCCGCTTTGAAAAGTCTCTACTTGAGATGATCTCGTCCATCTCATTTTTAAACCTACTGATATTTTTCGCCATACTTGTAGATACCAAAAAGCCAAACACAAGAACCACTAGCACAACAATAGCTTCGATAAGCCCTCTTATCACCATAAAGCTATAAGCATCACTTTTAAGAGTTGAGATCTGCGTTGTTATATCTTTGACTAAGCTATTTTCGACATCTTTTAGCTTGTTGATCTTTTTGGTGATAGTAGCAAACCAGTAAACACTATCGATACCAAAGTTACCATTTGGGTTATCTAGTGCCACTCGACGCATTCGCTCAACCTCTTTAAACTCTGCATCGCTCTCATACTGTCTGTATTCGCCAGCTAGCTTCGCATCTGCTAGAAACAAAAACTTGTTCATAAAGGTGTCTTGAGCACTAAGTAGACCTATAAACCTCTCATAAAAGCCCTTAGCAAAGTTGTCTCTACTAAATGTCGAAGAGAGCACAGCTCGCTCAAGCCCTGCTCGCTCTTTTGAGTACAAAAAGTTTACAAAAGCGTTTAGTGAGTTGTTTACTTTCGCGTTGGAGCTAACCTTTAAGATCTCCTCAATAGAGGTCAAAAACTGTGCGATAGTGCTTGTGTAGTAGTTTACAGGCGTATCTACCTCTACGCTAAGTGAAGATACACCGCTTCTGATCTCGCTAAGCTTTGTTAGGTTTGAGATAGCCTGTTGCATGCTACTTTTAAGCGAAGCAGGAAGTGAGTTTAGATCTAAGCTTGCATAAAATCTCTCCAGCTCCGCTTTTGCCGCGTCGGAGTCCTTTTTGATGGCGGTTAGCTCATCTTTAAACTTAGCACCTTTTGAGCCTATAAACCCAGCTGAAGATCCCCTCTCTTTTTGCAAGTTGTGCACTAGTTCACTCACTCTTGTTGAGTAGGAGATGACATCTTCTAGCCTATCAAGCTCACGAAGCTCCTTATATCTACTACCTGTTTCGATTATGAGCGAAAAGAGTATAACAACTACGGGTACGATAACTAAAATTGCCATTTTGGTTTTTATGGATAGTTGGTTCAACATAGCGGAGCCTTAAAAGTAAAGTGTTGGTGGTGGATTATATCACAGTTATAAATGATCTTGTACATTTTTTGTGCTATTTGCGTGCTATTTTTGTCTCATTTTAGTTGAGCTTTATCGCTTTAAGCTATAATTTTGCAAAAAACTAGGATCGGTATTGCACTCTTTTCAAAACCTCTCCACCCTAAAAGATCTATATATGCTCAAATCTTTTGGCTACTCCTACATAGATAGCATCAACATAGACACCACCCCCTTACAACTAGATCAAAACTCCATAGAAGATGTAGCAAATGCCATAAAAAACTGCTACCTTTGTGACTTTAGCAAGTCGCGAAAAGCTCCTCTTACAGGGAGTGGAAGCTCATCAGCTAAGGTGATGATAGTAGATCACACAGTCTCGCTAACTCAAGATAGTAGCGGGAACTACTTTGCGGGCAAAAGTGGAGAGATGCTTCAAGCAATGGTAGAGAATGTACTACATTTAGATACCAAAAACGACATCTTTTTTACTCACGCTATCAAATGCAAACCAAGCCCACACGCAAAGGGCTTTGAAGTGGAGTGGAACTCATGCAAAAGCTACCTCTTTAAGCAGATAGATCTACTAAAACCCAAAATAGTTATAGCTTTAGGCAAGGAAGCTTATGCTAAACTAAGCGGTGACAAAGAGGAAAACTTCCAAAACATACGAGGTAGCATCATAAAACTAAATAGTTACACACTAGTAGCGATCCATCACCCAAGCTATCTACTCAAAAACCCGCAAGAAAAACGAGTGGCTTTTGGAGACTTGCAACGCATCGAGGCTCTGCTATGAAGCTCATATTTTTAGCACTTTTTACCATCATTTCGCTTGAGGCAAAGAACTTTTATGTCTCAAGCATACCACTACCATCACTTCATATCATCAACCTTAGCCCACTTCCATGTAATGACAAATGCCTAGAAAACCTACTAAACCAAAAGATGTACTTCTCGCTTCTAGCCCATACAAAAAGCGAACTTGAGAGTGAACTTGAGCTTACTACTATCAACTTCGCGGAGCTAAAACAAAGTAGCAAACTTGAGCGACTAAGTAGCACTCCTCTCCCGCTAGATAGCATAGAAGTAGCACTTTTACTACCTCACAACAGTATCGGTAAATACACCTCAACAGTAACTAGTGCAACGCTTAGCTACTTGATATACAAAAACTACCCATTTAGACTAAAAAGCTTCACCATAGAGGGTGAGAGTAGCACAGAGATCGCAGAAGCACTTGAGCAGATCAAAAACGATGGCTTTAGGTATGTCATAGCACCACTTACCGCAAATGGCGAGATAGAGCTTGCAAAAGTAAACACAAACCTAGTGATCTTCATACCCACCATAAACAAAAAAACAACAAGCTCAAAACCAAAAGAAAACATCTACTACGGCGGGATCGACTACGAGCTTCAGAGCCGAAAACTGCTTGCTCACAGTAGTAAAAAACTAGCTCTCATAAGCGATGGATCTAGCATATCAAACCGACTAGGTCTGATGCAGGAGTCACTTCTGGACTCACTCCACCCATCTGTGATGTCTAGGCGGTTTGTTTTGCCCCCGCAAAGCACAAAGATAGATCCATTTATCAAGTCAAACCCGTTTCTAAATGGCTCTACACTACTGCTAAATACGCCTATCGTCAAGTCAAGTATGGTGCTATCACAACTTAGCTACAACGACTTTGAGAGTGCAAATGTGCTCTCACTTCAGACAAACTACACCCCGCACATCTTCACTATGACGCAGTACAAAGATCGCAAGCAGATGCTCATAGCCAACTCCATCGTACAAAATAGCGACAATCTAGTAGAGATAAACTCACTGCTAGATAATGACATCTCTTATGACTGGATCAACTACACAACCACTGTAGGTATCGACTTTCTTGCACATCTTGCCTACCAAGAAGAACGCACCTACAACATCGAGGTCAAAGATAACTCTATGATCTACCCTGTGGAGCTACTCATACCTGCACTAGAGAAGTTTATACCATACAAAGATGAGTGGAACTAACTAAAGATCTCCTCTATGAGGCTTTTTAGATCTAGGGGGATTCTCTGCACTTTAGCATCTAGCGAGGTATAAACCAGCGTTATACTCATCTCAAAAAGCTTTGTTTCGCCTTTGTAGATCTCCTGCAAAAGCGTAAACGAAGCAGATCTAAACTCTGTTATGCTGTTTTTGACATCTAGCAGATCTCCTAGCTTCGCACTTGCTATATACTCAGCTTGTAGTCGTTTTGCCACGAAGTGCCCACTCTCACTAAATGGCATCAAAGAGCGACTAAAAAACGCCTCACTTCGTGCACGCTCACAAAAGTTTAAGTAGTTGGAGTGGTAGACAATCCCACCCGCATCAGTATCCTCGTAATAAACTCTCAATTTCACTTTAATATCCCCTATTTATCGGCTTTTGAGCCATCACTAAAAATATTCGCTCCAAAATTCGCTCCAATTTTGTTTATTTTTTCTAATCTTATGTTCTCATCTTCTTTAATAGGTTTAGAGTAATACATTAATGTGGTTTGAGGATCTTTATGTCCTAAAGTTTTACTAATCCAAAGTATATCTTCACCTTTTGAAACAAGCTGAGATGCAAAAGTATGTCTTAAATTATACAGTTTTCTATCTTGTATATCATTTGACTCTAAAATCTTTTTAAATCTACCTGCGATATAATCGTGGGTAGAAAAATGATTCTTTGATTGATTTATAAATACAAAATCGTAATTTTTTGTTAATTCATACTGAGCTTTTAAAGCTTGTTCCGCAAGTGGTAACATATCAATATCTCTTTTACTTGCTTTTGTTTTTGGTGGAGAAAAGTTACCTCTAACAATAGTTTTATAAATCCTAATTTGTTTTTTTTCAAAATCAATATCTTTCCACAAAAGAGCAATAATCTCCCCTGGTCTCATTCCACTAGAGTACATAAGTAAAAAAAAGTTTTTTAAATACCTATTTGATTTTTCTAAAATGATATTTATTTCATTTTCATTAAATGGAAAAATTTCTCCCTCATCTTCATCATCATACTCGATTGTTGTTACCTTTCCCTCTTCTTTTGGTGCTTCTACTTTTCTCAAAGGATTTGACTCAACTTTTAGATTTTTAACTGCACTGTCAAAGATTGATAGAAAAACTGAACGGAATTTTTTAACAGTAAGTGGTTGATATTTCTTAAATACATTACCTTTTTTATAGGTCTTGTTGTATAGTAAATCATTTTGCCAAGTCTCAATTTCTATTGGCAAAACAGATTTTAATTTTCTATTTCCAAAATATGGCTTGATATGATTGTTGTAATGCTTTAAATTGCTTTCAAATACATTTTCTCTAACCTTATTAGGATATGCTTCAAAAAATTTAGTAGCCCATTCATCGACTGTAAAATCTTTATTTTCATCTTCCTCAAAACTTTTAATCTTGCCCGTTAAATATTCAACAACCGATGGGATAATATCCCTTTTTACGGTAATTAAATTTGATTGGGTGGCTGCAAGCTTTGTACTCCTTTTGAGTATTTTTCCATCTTTTGGATTTTTAAACGATATTTGCCAAGTATCGTATTTTTCAAACACTGTAAAAGTATATTCTAAATAATTTACTTTTTCTCTTTTTTTTGATTTAGCCAATTTTTAATCCTTGAACTATATTTTGAACAGATGGATGAAAAATCTTTTTTTCTGATTCAACTTTTTTTCTGTCTTTTTTATGATTTTTATTTCTTTTGTAATCAACAATTCCCTGCGGTATGAACTCTTTTTTTCCATCTTCATCGATTAAATAGTGTACTCCCTCTTGAAATTTTCCATTTTCAATGTAGTAATCTATCATTCTGTCTGTTTTTTTAAGGAAATTTGCGACCGCTTTTTTAGTGGTAAGTGTTGATATAGTAAGCAATAACAGCTCTTCATAATCTTCCATCTTTTGTAAAATAAGATTTAAAACTTTTTTTTCTTCTTCGCTCATTTTCAACTTCCTGCTACCTATAAAATCATTGGCATATCTATATTCATATTTTGAGACCTATCCAAATAAATAGATGACTTATCTGACAAAACCTCTTTTCCCTTAGTATCCCTAGAATAGGACTTATCCGAGTTAATATGACTTATCTTACCTATCTGAGAGTTATCTTCATAGACTATTTCAATTTTAGTTTCTTTTGATTTATCAATTCCAATTAGTTCATAAAAATCTCTGTTGTTTTTTTCTTTGATTTTTGTGGCTTTCCAATGTTTATCTTTTCCACTTTGAATTACTTCATTTGTTTTATCTTTGTTTGAATATCCTTGATCAATGAGGTATTTCATAATTTGACTGTAAGTTGGTTTTTCATTTTGATTTTTTAAAAATTCAATTATTTCATCTCTTATCACTTCGTGTTCTTCTGTTTCTTTTGCCCAATCAATATCAACTTTCGTAAGTGTATGCGTATCTGAGCAATAAGTAAATGCAATTTCTTGTAAATCTCCAACCCTTGCCTTAAATGGAACAAAAATAAATGTATTTTTGTAATCATTCCTTTTTAAAATAAAGGCATTAGATGTATCCTCCTCCCAAGCACTTGAACCTGCGTATCTTAACTCTTCTAAATCTTTTGTAGGTCTGCTTGTGTGATGTAAAAAAAGTATAGTAGCCCCTTGTCTCCTTAAACTTTTTAATATATCCATAGTTTTCGATACATCTTTGTTTTTATCTCGATCTCCAGTTATAAAATTTTTAATAGAGTCGAAGACGATAAAGGTTCCAGTTAAATCAGTTTTTGTTAATTTATCAATTATGTTTAACATTTGCGATTTAGTAGCGTTTGACTCGTGTATGTACCTAAATTGTTTTCCGTACTGTTTTTTTAATAAATGAATACCTCTGTCTTTTAGTGTTGCTAGTCCATTATCCCCATCAAAGTAAATTATTTTTTTTCCAATTTTAGCTGCGTGGTTGGATAACCCAATCGCTGTGTTACTTTTCCCTCTCGCTGGTGGTGCCGCTACCATTGTTGTTTCATTTTCAACTATAAATTTATCGAAAATATATTTGAATACTACATTTTGTACAAGTTCTACATCTAAATCAAATTGATCTAAGAAACTATCTAATTCTTCAAACGGTTTTTTATCCTGCTTTCCAATTTGCACTTCTAACTTTTTTATTTCACTATCGATAATATCTATTTCTTGAAACTCTAAATGTCCACTCATTTTTAATTGCTCAAGGTGGTTAATTCGTTGCTTTATTGCCTCTTTTTGTTTTACTTTTTTTTCAACTTCTGCTATAATATCACTCATAATTTGCCTCCTAATTCTTATGCAACTTTGGGATTGGTAAAATCAAAAAGAGATGGCTGAGTGTTGCCGCACTCCGTCTCAACTTTTTCTTCTTTCTTTTGTTTTTCAACTTTTTGTACATTTTCAATTTTAGATTTTGATGGAAGTCTTTTACAGTTTGTCTTACCATCCACATAGCTTTCAATAAAAATCGACTCAATTTCAATGTAATCTTTGTATCGCTCATCGAATAAATTTTTTAATTCTGCGACATATCGATCCATCAACCATATAGCCGCTTGCTCTGTACTACATAGTTTTGTAGATAGGCCTCCCACATCTAGCATCGCTCGAAAAATCCATTTATTCAGTTTTAATCTCATTTTACGCTCCATAAGACACGCAAAATCATCCACTCTGCTGGATAACCATTCCCAACTACTATCTGTTCGCAAAATTTCTCGTGCAAACTCTCTCCCTGCACCACCAGAACCCCAAAATGGATGTTCTTCTCGTGCTGCTACTTCTTGCAGAAATGCAATAGGCTCTTTCCACTTTTTACTAAAAAGTGCTGGATAAAGTTCTTTTGCCAATATTTGCATTTTAACCTCCTTTTTTGGTATAATAAGTCTATATTTGTAATTATATACCAAATGGTATATTTATGTCAAGTGGTATTTTTACATTTTTAAGGATTATTATGGAAATTTCAGAAAAAATTAAAAGAATTAGAGAGTATTTTTCTTTTAACCAAAAAGAATTCGCCGAAAAAATTGGAATTACTCAAGCAGCAGTGAGTCGATATGAAAAAAAAGAAAGGATGCCAGATACTGTTTTTTTAGAAAAGTTAATTGATGTTTTTCAAATTAATCCTAGTTGGTTACTTGGTAATCTAAGTAGCAATATGCTTATTGAAGATGATCTATGCCTTAAAGCAAAAGAATTGGCTATTGCTAACAAAAGAGAAAAAGAATTATCTGAAATATTAATTAATTTTCTTGGCAAACAAAATACAATTTGTGTTTTAGGTGGAAAATTAGAAAAGTTAAAAGCTCAAAATGGTCTGGAAGGCATTTCAGAACAATTAAGCGGAAAAGGTGAAAGGATGCTTAGGGTTCTTCACGACTTTCTTATTTATCTTCAAAAGCAAAATATTAGATTTTCTCCTGAATTTATTAAAAAAGATTTTATTAATAGCCTTGATAATTATAGTTTTTCACCTGAGTTTAAAGTTAGATACCTTGGAACAACTGGTAAAAAAGATAAAGCAAATTTATTGAAGTGGGCAGAAGAAGAGTTGGACGATGCTTCTATTTTTGAAATTATGTCAACTCTTCAAGAACTTATAATTGATGTTGAAAATAGAATGAACTCATTCGACCGTTTTTTAATCAAAGTAATTAAGCCTGCTTAATATGTTTTTTTACAAAATGAAAAAAAGCGTTATAGCTTATTTTTGCTTCTGGGGAAAGTTTAAAATTGATAATTTTCCAAGCAGATCTTATTGAAACATCTTTATCAATTAAATCTGAAATTTCTTTTTTGAATTTTTCAAGTTTACTTTTTGCTGCCATTGTATTTTCCTTTTAACAATTTTCTCTTACCTATATTCATAATCTACAAATTTTAAGAAATTTAGCTACTATTCAAGTAGTAGCTAAATACTAAAACAATATTAAATGATTAGTACCTAAACACTACAAATTGCTAATAATTCACTAATCAAAGAGTAAATTAGCACTTTTGCTTTAGTGTTTTAACACTAATCTATAACTATTAAAACACTTCAAGATTACTATTTAAAAAGTAATTTACTACTACTTTAAAATTAAATTTTGACTGCAATGAAGT